>Ga0255765_1001372_pt1 | contig 30392 bp, 28 predicted proteins | sample 041ome_8_FD_179965 | JGI IMG/M metagenome (GOLD analysis project Ga0255765, IMG submission 179965) | Coastal salt marsh microbial communities from the Groves Creek Marsh, Skidaway Island, Georgia - 041407BS metaG (version 2) | ecosystem: Environmental > Aquatic > Marine > Intertidal zone > Salt...
TCTCAAAACGCTCTGCATTCAAGCTTAACCGAGACGCTGCTCTCACCGAGTGGCGTTCCTTAGTGATCTCCTAGAAAAGGATCAACACCCCAATACTGATGCTTGCGCTCGTTTGTCTGACAGCACCCGCCCGAGTATCGAGGAGCCGACATTCGCTGCGGCCTGAACGAACGACTGGGGTGCGGGACAAACCGGGCTTGTGCAACTGCAGCTATTGCTGGCGCAGCATTTGCTCGCTTCTGCAGCACCTAGCTTGCCGCGACGCAGCGCACTTCTTCGAAGCGGTCATTGTCAGACGGAAATACAGTAGGTAACTGAGACCCTTGTGCCGCCCCGCCGCGATCCTTGGGCCGATTTCGGGATCAGTATGTCAAGGCGGGTAGCCAAATCGCGATCATCGGGAACAGGGCGACAATTGTAAGGCCGATGATCTGTAGGATCACGAAAGGAATAATGCCTCTGTAAATATCCCTTGTCGTGATTTCTGGCGGGCAGATACCCTTCATGTAGAACAGCGCAAAGCCAACAGGAGGTGTTAAAAAGCTCGTCTGCAGCGTAATCGCGACGAGCATGATGAACCAGATCAGATCGGGTTTATCCAACACGCCCATTCCGTCGATGCCCAGGCCCAAACCCTCTACGACAGGACCCACCAGAGGGAGTATGATCAGGGTGATCTCGACCCAGTCCAAAAAGAAGCCAAGAAGGAAAATAAAGAACAGGATTGCCGCGACAATGCCATACGGGCCGAATGGTAATCCGGTGATCATTTCCTCTATGATCTCGTCACCCCCCAATTCGCGCAACACCAGCGAAAACAGTGTAGCCCCGATAAAGATGGCAAAGATAAAGGCGGAGGTATTGAATGTCGCCTTCAGTACTTCATGAAGCACTTTGAGATTGAAACGGCCATACGCGACTGCAAGAATCGTGGCCCCAAACGCACCTACGCCCGAGGCTTCGGTTGGTGTCGCGATCCCGGCAAAGATCGAGCCGAGAACTGTGAAAATCAAGATCAAAGCCGGCAGCACTGCCTTGGCGACGCTCCACAGAACCCTGAGACTAAGCTGTCGGCGATCCTCTGATAGTGGCACCTTCGCCGGAAAAAGAAGCCCGTAGCCGATGATATAAGCGACGTAGAGCCCACCAAGCAGCAGGCCGGGAAAAACCGCTGCCATGAAGAGATCGCCAACCGACAGGACCATCTGGTCGGCCATGATCACGAGCATAATCGACGGCGGAATGAGGACGCCCAGCGTACCCGCACTTGCGACCGTGCCCAGTGCAAGGTATTTACTGTATCCTTGTTTAAGCATCGGCTGAAGTGACAGCAGGCCAAGCAGGACAACGGATGCTCCGATGATCCCGGTGGAAGCCGCGAGGATCACACCAATGCAAGTGACCGTAATCGCCAGCCCGCCATGAAGTTTGCCGAACAGGTCTTGCATCGAAGACATCATGCGCTTGGCAATGCCGCTTTCATCCAGCATCAACCCCATGAAAATGAACATAGGCAACGCCACGAGGATCCAGTTGTCCATGATCTTGAAGATCCGGTTCACCGCGATCCCGAGCGTCAGGAAGTCCAGTCCGGTGAAGGTGTCCAGATAAATGTCGGATAGATATCCGACGCCGGCAAAAAGAACTGCCGTTCCACCAAGCACCCAGGCAACTGGGACTCCAAGGAAAAGAAAGAATGCAAAGCAAAGGAACATGCCGGCAACGAGGATTTCGGATTCCATGGTTCAGCTCCGATGCCAGAGGAGATAGAGGTCCCGGATAAGTCGGGAGGCCGCGGCCAGCGCCAGGAGACCGAACCCGATCGGGATCATCGATTTGATTATGAACCGGTATGGCAGGCCACCAGCGCTGTCAGAACCTTCCATGACACGCCAGGCATCCGCGACAAAAGGAAGACTGTGCACGAAAACAACAAACACGAATGGCCCAAGCAAGAAGACAATGGAAATGATCTCGATGATGCGCTTGCCACGTGATGAGAACCGATCATAGAGGATATCCACCCTGACGTGGCTGTCATTGACCAAGGCGTAGCTGAGCCCAAACAGCATTGCCGCAGCGTAGAAATGCCACTGCAATTCTTCGAGCCAGGTCTGCCCATTAGAGAACACGTACCGTAAAAGAACTTGCGTCACGATCACCACAAGCAACAGGGCGTTGAACCAGCTGGTGACTTGCCCGACCTTGCGAACAAAGCTGTCCAGCATATCCGGAAGAGCTACAGGTTGGTCATCCTTATGCTCCAGAAGTCCGTCAATGACTTCTGCTGGGTGCGGTTCGTCGCCCGGATATTCAGGCTCTTGTCTATCCATCGAATGATCCACCCTTGTCGGCTCTCCGGCCTTGTTCACAAAGCCGGAGAGCTAGCTGACACGATCTGAACTCAGTTGCGCGGCAACACAGAGTTGTCGCCCCAGATCGCGTAATCGGCGCGAAACGCTTGAAGGTCGTCATAGACTTTCTTGAACATTTCATCCTGCGCAGACATTTCCACCGCGACTTCTTCCCAGGCAGATTTCAGCCCGGCCAGAACTTCCGTGGGCAATTGCCGCACCTCGACACCGCTGTCCGCATAGGCATTCATCGGACCGAATTGCACCGCTTCGCCTTCGGCGATGGTCGCTGCGACGGCAAATCCGCAGACTGTTTCGATGGCGGTCTTTTGTGCGTCATTCATCGCATCCCAGGTATCGCCGTTGATCAGGAGTTCGTAAGGAATCGACGGTTTTTGCCAACCAGGGTAGTAGTTGTACTTTGCGATTTTGGGCAAGCCGAGCATGCTGTCAACGGCCGGGCCCGACAGATCGACGGCGTCGATCGCGCCTTTTTCAAGCGCTGGATAGATCTCTGCGACCGGCAGCGACGATGTCGAAGCGCCAACCTTTTGCAGCACACGTGCACCGAGGCCGATCGAACGGATTTTTACACCCTGGAAGTCTTCGATCGAGTTGATCTCTTTCTGGAACCAACCCGCAGCGGCCGGAGCCAACATTCCGCACATAACCGGATGCACGTTATAGCCGGCCTGGTCATACATTTCCTGGTGCAGGGTCGAACCGTTGCCATGACGGTACCACGCCAGGATTTCACTCGAGTTGGGCCCGAATGGCACGGCGGAAAAGATCGACGCCGCAGGAATTTTTCCTGCCCAATAGGCCGAAATCGCGAACCCGGCGTTAACCTTGCCGGTCGACACCGCGTCCAGAATCTCAAAGGCGGGAACCAGCTTGCCGGGTGCGTAGATTTTGACTTTGATATCATCCCGGATAGCCGGAAGGTTTTCCTGCAACGCTGCCGCGGCAGTGGTGATATTCGGCAGTTTTGGATTGAATGCAAACGGCACTTTCAACAACACCGTGTCAGCCAGTGCAGCGGTTGCAGAAACTCCGGCAATGACTGCCGCGAGCGTGAGTGTCTTCATTGATTTTTTCATTTTATATCCTCCTCAGGTCAGGCCATCAGTCGGCACCGTGACGGATTTTTTGTTCCTTGAATTGGTTGGGTAAAACTCGACCTGAACGGGCGGCTATTGGCTGCCAGCTGGTGCTGTCGATGCCGAAACCGTCGCGGATCGCAATCCCGACAACGGTTTTTCGTAGACCCTTTAAGAGATGCAATCTTCCAGAACACTTGTCACGGCCCCAACCTTAGATCAGCCGGCTGCAACAGATAATACCCCCATCTGGGGGGTTCGTGGGACATCTGGAATATCTACTTCAAGACAATGGTACGTAACCCATCTGGAATGCCATGCATACAGCTTGCGTCTTGGAGGTCGCGCCGAGCTTGTTCATTGCGGTCTTGACGTATTTCCGAGCGGTTTCTGTACTAATTCCCAGAAGTTCGGCGGTCTCGTTGGTTGTCTTGCCCTGGCCGGCCCAAAACAAACAGTCGATTTCCCGTGGGGTGAGCGGGCGCCGTACATCAAGGGTAGTGTTTTCGCGCCAGTTCAGTACCTCTGCACAAAAATCTGCCATGTTGGCAGCCAGCCAGTACAGCTGCCCCAAGGTTTCATGATCCAGCGGCCCTTGATTTGGATTGTTGTCAAACCACATCGCGGCCAGAGACCAGTACTCTCCGCGTGCCGTGAATATTGGGATTGATTGACTCTCTCGCACCCCGTAAGCCGCCAAGGCGCGAAAGAACGCCGCCTCCACGCTGTTTCGAACAACGCGACGGTCCTTTGCCATTTTCTCCATAACGAAATGCTGTGGCAGAATCTGCCTCACCATCCGCCTGCGAATAGGATCAAGCTGTTGGCTTAGTCCACTCAATTTGGAGGTTCTTCCTTCAAGATCGACGTTCTGCCACTCCTCGATCACCCGTGGGTTCAAATTGAGTGAAATTGCTCTCTTTAGCGGGCCGGGGCGTCCCGCAGGAATGCGCCCGATCGGTGTAAAGGAGAACGCACCGCCAGATAATCCTACCGACTGAAGAGCGGTGACCACTTCGGAAACGGCCTCTTCTTCAGACACTAAGCTTTTCCAGTCGATTCGATGCATGCCAGCGATCGTACACCCAGATGGGGGGATTTCAAAGGGTCATTTCCAACAGCTATCGTTTTTCTACCACTCGAAATGGACCTCGAATCCATCGTCTATGCGACGAGCTGAACGCAACTTATCGGCCAGGTAACTGGCCTCGAAGACCAGTCCAATTAGGAAGGAAATCGTCTTGGAACCGATCGATTTTTATTACTGGCCGACGCCGAACGGATGGAAAGTCTCAATCGCGCTGGAGGAAATGAACCTTCCGTACAAGGTGCACTTGGTCAATCTTGGAAAGGGCGATCAGCGTTCACCAGAGTTTGCGAAGATTTCGCCGAACGCCCGAATGCCGGCCATCGTGGATCCAGACGGTCCCGAGGGTGAGCCGATTTCGGTCTTTGAGTCAGGAGCGATCCTGCAATATCTCGGGGAAAAGACCGGGATGTTTCGCGGAGAAACTCTTCGGGAACGGATCGCCGTTACCGAATGGCTGATGTGGCAGATGGGCGGGCTCGGTCCGATGGCCGGTCAGTTTTTCCATTTCGCGAAATATGCTCCTTCTATGGAGCCACCGCAGGTATTGCCCTATGCGCAGACACGGTATCGCAATGAAGTAGGTCGCCTGTTGCATGTTATGGACCGACGACTGGAAGAACACATCTATCTGGCCGGCGATTTCTATTCGATCGCCGATATGGCGGCCTGGCCCTGGGTCTCGATCTGGCGCGGGATGGAACAATCGCTGGATGACAAGCCACATCTTGCGCGCTGGCTTAACACGCTGAAACAGCGGCCAGCCTTGCGCCGCGGTCGCGCCTTGAATGACGCCGACCGCATCAAGCCTCAGGAAGACAGGGAAATTCACACACTGCTGTTCGGTCAGAAAGACTGAACGCTGGGCTGCTTTTCGCATTCACCTCCCGAAACGAGAAGCACCACCTAACACGGAGAGAAGCAATGGAATTCAAAACTGATCTGACGGATGTAGTGCTGACCTTCACGTTGTGCCAGCCCGAGAAACTGAACCCGTTCTCGGTTGAAGGATTCATGGAATTTGGCCGGGCGATTTCTGAGGCATCGGAAAACGACGAGGTCGAAGCCATTGTCATTACCGGTGAGGGTCGCGGTTTCAGTGTTGGCGTAGATCTCGCATCGCTGCTGGGCTTTCTGAAGCCGGATGGCGGTAAGGATATGGATCAACAAAGGCTGGCGGCGATGTTCGACGAAGGTGTGAATGCGATGGCAACGGCTATCAACACCAGCAAGAAACCCACTGTGGCTGCGTTGAATGGAATCGTGGCCGGCGGCGGCATCGGCATTGCACTGGGCTGCGATGTAATTGTCGCCAGCGAAAAGGCAGCGTTCAACATGCCCTTTGTGACCGGGTTGGGTATCCTGCCTGACTGTGGATCAAGCTGGCTTTTTGCACGAGCGGTCGGGCGCGGCCGTGCCTTGCCTGCGATCCTGTTGGGTGAAACCGTATCAGCACAGGAAGCACAAAGCTGGGGGTTGATCTGGAAGGTCGTTGCACCCGACGCCTTGCAAGAAACCGCCCGCGGCATTGCTGCCCGTCTCGCCGCAGGTCCGGTCCAAATGTACCCAGCCCTACGCCACGCCGTGGATGCAGCCAGCGCCCAAGGGCTTCAGGACCAACTGGCCTATGAACGGGAAATGAACATCGAACTGGTGCAAACTGATGCGTTCGCAGAAGGCGTGTCCGCCTTTGGCGAAAAGCGCAAACCGAACTTCCGCGCGACCCGAGGATGACGGCCCGAGCACGCCAACAGGGGATACGAAATGTTTCTAAATGACATTCAAACCAGTGTTCAGGATGCGGTTCGCACCTATGCCCAGAAGGAGTTGGCCCCAAGGTCAGCCCAATTCGAGGCCAACAAGGGCTATCCCGAAGCGGTCTTTTCCAATCTGGCCGAACTGGGCCTGATGGGCATGACTGCACCCGCGGAATATGGTGGCGCCGGGCTCGACAACGTTTCATATGCCTTGGCGCTGATGGAACTGGCCGAGGCCGACGGGGCGCTGTCGACGATCGTATCTATTCAGAACTCGATCATCATTGGCGGCATTCTCAAGGACGGTACCGAAGAACAGAAACAGAAGTTGCTGCCGGAACTGACCTCGGGAGCGGCAATCGGTGCCTTTGCACTAACCGAACCGCAGGCCGGATCGGACGCTTCGGCCTTGCGGAGCACTGCTGTTCAGCAAGGTGACAGCTGGACCATCAATGGCACCAAGCAATTCATCTCTAACGCCAAGATCGGGAAGTACGCGATGCTGGTGGCGGTGAATGACAAAGAGGCTGGGAACCGGGGGATGACCGCGTTTGTGGTGCCGACTGACACGCCCGGTTACATAGTTGACAAGGTCGAACACAAGCTGGGCCAGGCGGCGTCTGACACATGCAGCATCCGGTTTGAGAACATGACCGTGTCAGACGACTGCCGTCTTGGAGAAATCGGAGCCGGTTACAAGGTCGCACTGAAGAACCTCGAAACCGGTCGTATCGGTATTGCGGCCCAGTCGGTTGGCATGGCCAGCGCCGCCTTGCAGATCGCCGTTGGTTACGCCCGCGAACGCACCTCCTTTGGCAAGGAAATCATCGAGCATCAGGCCGTCGGCCACCGTCTGGCCGATCTTGCTGCCAAGCTGGAAGCATCGCGACAACTGGTTCTGCACGCCGCCGACCTCAAAGACAATGGCAGGCCCTGTCTGACCGAGGCGTCCATGGCCAAACTGGTCGCGTCTGAAACCGCCGAACAGGTCGTTTCCGGCGCCATTCAGACATTGGGCGGTTATGGATACCTCGAAGAGTTCGGTGTCGCCAAAATCTATCGCGATGTCCGGATCTGCCAGATCTACGAAGGCACATCCGACATCCAGCGCATGGTCATTGCGCGCAATCTCTGACCCCGGTTTTATCAAAGGAAATTCGAATGTCTGAAGCATATATTGTAAGCGCTGCCAGAACCGCCGGTGGCAAACGTGATGGCGCCATGTCTGCGTGGCACCCGGTTGATCTTGGCGCTGCTGTTCTCGATGAGATCGTGACACGCGCGGGCGTGGCACCGGACACCGTCGAAGATGTCATTCTTGGATGCGTGACCCAAACCGGTGAGCAAAGCCAGCACGTTGGGCGCAATTGCGTGCTTGCTTCCACCCTTCCCGAAAGCGTCCCCGCCGTGACCATCGATCGCCAATGCGGGTCCTCGCAACAGGCTATTCATTTCGCCGCGCAGGCGGTGAAGTCGGGTGTGCAGGATATCGTGATCGCCGCGGGCACCGAGTCCATGACCCGCGTTCCGATGGGCTCGGCCGGATTGTGGTCCAAGTCCGGAGAGCGTGGCACACCATCGAGTGCCGGTATCCTGAAGAATTACCCAAGAGGTGTCTTCAGCCAGTTCGTGGGCGCGCAGATGATCGCCGACAAATGGGGATTAAGCCGAGAGGAAATGGACGCCTTTGCCCTTGAAAGCCACCGTCGCGCCACCGCTGCCGCAGAAACGGGAGCGTTTAAAGACGAGGTTCTTGCCCTTGAATCGACCAAGGGCGGAGTGACGTCTCAACATACCCGCGATGAAGGCATTCGTGCGGATGCCACGATGGATGGGTTGGCCGGTCTGCGCACTCTGGCAGAAGACGGCAGCATCACTGCTGGTAACGCAAGCCAGATGTGTGACGGGGCCGCCGGTGTCATGGTAGCTTCTGGAGCGGCAGTGAAAGCCCACAACCTGACCCCGATGGCCCGCATCCACTCGATGACGGTAACCGCCGGCGATCCCATCATCATGCTGGAAGAGCCACTCTTCGCGACCGAAAGGGCGCTGCAACGTGCAGGTATGAAACTGGACGACATCGACCTTTTCGAAGTCAACGAAGCCTTCGCATCGGTGCCGATGGCCTGGTTGAAACACCTTGGCGCCGACCCGGCCAAGCTGAACGTCAACGGCGGCGCCATCGCCCTTGGCCACCCTCTCGGGGCGTCGGGTGCAAAACTCATGACGACCATGGTCCACGCTTTGCGTGCTCGCGAACTCAAATGGGGTCTGCAGACAATGTGCGAAGGCGGCGGGATCGCCAACGTCACGATCGTCGAGGCGCTTTGACCGCGAGCGGATGCAGGAGAACATCATGACCAAGGAACTGGTAATAGCGGGTTATGCCCGCACCCCGATGGGTGGTTTTCAAGGTGAGTTGTCCTCCCTGACGGCACCTGAGCTGGGCGGGATCGCCATTCGTGGCGCACTGCAGCAGGCCGGTCTGGACGGCGAAAACGTGGACGAGCTGATCATGGGCAACGTCCTCTCCGCAGGCATCGGTCAGGCACCGGCACGTCAGGCGGGTTTCCTGGGCGGAATACAGAAAGAAACTCCGGCGAGCACGCTGAACAAGATGTGCGGGTCCGGTATGCGGACTGTGATGATGGCCGCAGACATGGTGCGCGCTGGCTCGGCCGACGTCGTGGTCGCCGGAGGCATGGAAAGTATGACTAACGCGCCGTACATCCTTCCGAAAATGCGCGATGGTGCACGGATCGGGCATCAACAGGTCAAGGACCACATGTTCCTCGACGGGCTGGAAGACGCCTATGACAAGGGTCGCCTGATGGGCACCTTCGCCGAAGACTGCGCTGAGGCGTTCCAGTTCACCCGCGAAGAGCAGGACGCCTATGCCATCGCGTCGCTGAAGCGGGCCAATGCGGCTCGTGAAAACGGCACTTTCGATGCCGAAATCGTTCCGGTCGAGCTCATAACCCGCAACGGGACGATGATCATCGTCGAAGACGAGCAGCCCAAAAATGCCCGGGTCGACAAGATTCCTAGACTGCGCCCTGCCTTCCGTGAAGGCGGCACCGTGACAGCAGCAAACGCGTCTTCGATTTCTGATGGCGCGGCCGCAATGGTCGTCACCTCGGCCGACATGGCCAATGAATTGGGGCTTACACCGGTTGCACGCATACTGGGCAGTGCTGGGTTTGGTGGCGAGCCTGGTGACTTCCCTACAGCACCGGTTCCGGCAACACGAAAGCTGCTCAAACGGATCGGCTGGGCGATAGACGAGGTCGATCTTTGGGAGGTCAACGAAGCATTCGCCGTCGTACCGATGGCGTTCATGCGCGAACTTGGAATTGACCACGACAGGATGAACGTCAATGGCGGCGCCTGCGCGCTTGGCCACCCCATCGGAGCATCCGGCACACGCATCTTGGTGACGCTTTTGAACGCGTTGAAGACCCGTGATCTGAAACAGGGGGTCGCCGCAATCTGCATCGGCGGAGGCGAAGGAACCGCCATTGCGCTGGAGCTTTGCTGAGCGATTGGAACACGAAGACCTGCACGTGGCCGCACAGGTCGCCACGTGCGCAAGCCTTAGAAGAGGAGAAGCCGGATGCGGTACGCGATAAAAAGCCTGGAAGATGTAAGAGCTTTCGAGAGGACGCCGGTAGAAGATCGACTGAGAGGCGATACGGAATACGATACACTGTGCGACACCGTAGGCCGTTTGGGAGACCAAATTGCTATAAGAGCCCTCAACCCGGTGGACCCACTTGCCGATCCGCTCCAGGATGTGACCTATGTAGAATTGTTGGCGAATGTGAATCGCACGGCGAACATGCTGCTATCGCGTGGGCTGAAGGCTGACGAGGCAGTGACTCACATGCTGCCGCTTGTGCCGGAAGGTTTTTATGTGAAGATGGCCGCCGAAGCCGTGGCCATCGTGAACCCGGTGAACCCAATGCTCGAGGTCGAGCATCTTGTCGGGATCACCAGAGCGGCGAACACACGAATTCTGATTGCACCAGGCAAGGCACAGAGCCCTGAGATTTATGAAAAAGCGCTGGAAATCCTGAACGAAGATCCCGGAATTCAAACGCTGTACTTGCTGGGTGGCGGTCCCGAATGTGACGGTGAGAAGATCCTGCCGCTAGAACAATCGATCGCTGCACAGAACGGTGATGCAATTAAAGGACTCCGTCACACGAGCCTCGATGACGTTGTGGCTTACTTCCATACCGGCGGCACGACCGGCGTTCCCAAACTCGCCCAGCACACACAACGCATGCGCGTCATACACTCGGTCGCGACCGCTTTCACCCTTGGCTACACCGAGGATGATATCATGCTGCTCGGGTCACCGATGTTCCATGTGGCCGGGTCGGTCATCATGGGTGTCATTCCCCTGATCTGCGGCGTTCGGCTGGTTCTGTGCAGCCCGGCAGGTTTCCGTGAAAAGTCTGTCATCCAGAACATTTGGCAGATCGTCGAGAAAGAGAAGATTACCTGTTTCTTCGGCGTCCCTACGGTGCTGAGCGCAATCGCAACCGTTCCCGTCGCCGACGCCGAATTGTCGGCTTTGCGTGCAATCTGGACTGGCGGCGCAGCAACCCCGATTGAGTTGATGAAATCTGTAACAGAGGCAACCGGCGTGCGCGTAACCGAAGGCTTCGGTATGACAGAACTGGGTTCGATTACGCTGTTTCAGCAACCCGAAGGCCCCAACAGATACGGCTCAGTCGGCATTCGGGTGCCCTACACCGAAGTCAAAATCGGTGTCGAGCAGCCGGATGGTCAGGTCGTTGGGGAAGCGCCGCCCAACCAAATCGGCATCATGTGCTTTCGCGGCCCAGCTGTGATGCCGGGCTACGTTGGCGGACGTGCTCAGGCCGAGACATTTACCGACGATGGATGGCTGAACACAGGTGATCTCGCCCGTATGGATGAGACAGGTGAAGTGTTCATCACCGGCCGCGCCAAGGACATGATCATACGTGGGGGCCATAACATAGACCCGCAAATCATCGAGGACGTGCTGCACGCACATCCTGCCGTTCTGATCGGTGCGGCCGTCGGTTGCCCGGACGCCTATGCCGGCGAACTACCGGTGGCATACGTCCAATTGAAAGCCGGAGCAGACGCGTCTTCTGAAAGCATCCTCGAATTCGTTCGGGAAAAGGTCACCGAACGGGCGGCAGCTCCTGTGGAGGTAACGATCCTTGCGGAAATGCCGAAGACAGGCTTTGACAAAGTGTTCAAACCGGCGCTGCGAATGGATGCGATCAAGCGGGTATTTGAACGCACCATCCAAGAAACCTGCCCCCAGCATTCTTGCAATGTCGTTGTCGAGAACAACACGAAAACCGGCCTGCTGGCCTGCGTGCATTTCGACCCAAGCGCCGATCCGATTGCTGTCGAAACGGCCAAGGCAGCGTTGGATGCCTTTACAGTGAATTATGAGGTCGCCTCCTGACCGGCGGAAAGCACGAATTCCGCCGGCTGGATCCGGCGCGCAAAACAAGGATAAGACCATGATTTTTTATGATTGCAAAACCGCACCAAGCCCACGACGGACCCGCATCTTTCTCGCCGAAAAGAGTGTCGCGATCGAAACGCGTGAAATCAATATCGGCAAAGGCGAACAGCTTTCCGAGGAATTTCTGACCATAAACCCACGCGCGACAGTACCGGTTTTGGTCACAGATGATGGCGTTGCGCTGACCGAGAATGTCGCCATCGCCCAGTACGTCGAGGAAATGTTCCCCCAAACCCCGCTCATGGGGCAAACACCGACAGAGCGTGCAGAGGTTCTGATGTGGAACGCGATCAGCGAATCCCAGGGTCTGCTCCCGATCGCGGACGCCCTGCGAAACGCCAACCCACACATGAAGGGCCGTGCCGTGACCGGGCCGGTCAACTTCGATCAGATCCCGGAACTGGCCGAGCGCGGTCTGGATCGGGTACGCCTGTATTATGAAATGCTCGATCACCGCCTCGAGGACAGGGATTTCCTGGTTGGTGACGCGATCAGCCTGGCCGATATTACGGCCTTCGTCGCATGCGATTTTGCCAAGGTGATCAAGATGCGCGTCGACGACACCCATCCCAATCTCAATGCCTGGTATCAGGCGATTAAGGCCCGGCCCAGCGCTTTAGCCTGATCCAATTCTCGAAAACTCAAACACTGCAATGAACTTTGCGGAACGGAGAATGATATGAACTGTCAAGATGTAGCTGCCATCGTCACCGGCGGCGCCTCCGGTCTCGGAGGCGCCGTCGCGGACCAACTTGCCAAGGCAGGCGCTAAGGTCACGATCTTTGATCTGAATGCGGAGCTTGGAGAGGCCAAGGCCCTGGAAGTCGACGGCTTTTTCCAAGCCGTTGATGTGACTGATGAAAACCAGGTCGCTGCATCGTTGGATGCGGCCGGCAAGAAGCACGGCACCGCCCGGATTCTGGTCAACTGCGCAGGGATTGCACCGCCGGCCAAAGTGATCAACCGCGACGGTGATCCGCAACCTCTCGGAGCATTCAAACAGATCGTCGACATCAATTTGAACGGCACGTTCAACATGCTTTCGAAATTTGCGGCTTTGGCGGCCAAGGCGGATCCAATTGGCGAAGAACGAGGCGTTGTGATCAACACGGCGTCGGTGGCTGCCTTTGAGGGTCAGATTGGCCAAGCGGCCTACGCTGCGTCGAAAGGCGGTGTGGTGGCGATGGCGTTGCCGATCGCGCGTGAACTTGCCCGATATGGTATACGCGTTAACACCATTGCACCGGGCATTTTCATAACCCCGATGCTTGCGTCACTACCTCAAGAGGCACAGGATTCCCTCGGGCATCAAGTGCCGTTTCCAAGCCGTCTCGGGGCTCCGTCGGAGTTTGCCGATCTTTTGGCAGCTATCATCGGCAATCCGATGTTGAATGGCGAAGTTATTCGCCTGGATGGCGCCATTCGGATGGCGCCGAAGTAAGCCTGAAATCGGCAGACAGGACGAAACCATGACCAACACTGACACTCACGCGCATGAGGTTTCCAGCTCACCCGTGGAAATCGAGATCAGGGGGCAAGTCGCCATCATCTGGTTGAACCGACCCAATCAGCGCAATTCCATCAACCTTGGCCTGACCACCGGGTTGCGTGACGCAATCAGGCAAGTTGAGGAAAACCCCGATCTGAGAGTCGCGATCCTCGCCGGTCGGGGAGAAGCCTTTTGCGCTGGCATGGACCTCAAGGCGTTCGATGCCGGAGATCACCACGATATCATCTTTGGCGAAGGACGGTTCGCAGGTTTTGTCGATTTGCCGCGGCGCAAACCCATCATTGCTGCCGTTCATGGGTTTGCCTTGGCGGGCGGATTTGAGTTGATGCTGGCGTGCGACATGGTAGTGGCAGGCGAGTCTTCACAATTTGGCGTTCCGGAAGCCTGCGTCGGTCTTTTTGCTGCTGCAGGCGGCTGTTTCCGGCTCGCGGCTCGCATGCCGCTGGTAAAGGCAAAAGAGCTTATGCTTACCGGCACCATGATTACTGCCAAAGAAGCACTGCAATATGGTCTGCTGAACCATCTGGTTTTGGATGATCAGGTTCTCGACCGCGCGTTGAAACTTGCCGACGGCATTCTTGCATGCGCGCCTCTTTCTGTGGAAATGGGATTGGAACTCACCAAGAGCGCCGCAACCTCGCAAGAGACCGAAATCTGGGAGCAGAACAACGCTCTGTTCGCAAAAGTTCTCAATTCCAATGACGCGAAAGAAGGCGCCCGGGCCTTCATCGAGAAACGATCGCCAGTCTGGACCGGAACCTGAGAAAAACTGCCGTCGATATGGCTGGGAGGATTTTTCAGAAATTGGCCCGCTGGTGGAATTTAGCTATGAAGCCATGCCTAATCCAGTATCCGTCCGCTATTTCAAAACCAGTCCAGAGATCATTCAACTCGTAGTTATGCTGTATGTGAGGTTTCCACTTTCACTGAGAAATGTAGAAGACCTTCTGCATGAACGCGGTGTCGATGTGAGCTATGAATCCGTTCGGTACTGGTGGCATAGGTTTGGCTCTCAGTTCGCAAGCCAGATCAAAAAGCGCAGGGCAGGGGGCATGCAATCCAGTAATTGGAAACGGCACCTTGGATGCGCTTCACATTTTCAATTCCAACTAAAGTTTCCCAAGACTTTTGATGCCTGGCTGCTAAGAAGCGCGCTGAGTAGGCCGCTCATTCTTCTTACGCACGGCGGCAAATCAATCGACCCCGATCACAAGCTGGACGAGAGATGCTCGCAGCAAATCAAATCACCCACTGCCTCCAAACCCAATTCGCCAACTGCTGATGATCCGGTATATTGCGCTCTTGCTTCAGCGACCGTTCTGCCCAGTCAAACTTAGCTTCCCCGCGGCTCTCTGCTGCCAAATGCTCGCACTTAGCCATACGTTTGATCTCTTCTGCAACATCACACGGGGTAGGCCATGGAACATAATCAATGTACTTTGTGCACTTTCTGTACGTTCTAGAAAAATTATTGAAACTTTCACTTCTATCCCCGTCTTTATTGTAACTTTCGGAGGAACCTTCACAAAGTACATTAAGTGCATGTTTCTGGATCAGAGGCCAATCATGCACTAATATTTAATATGGACCAGTCAGATGAGGCTGCTCAAAAGTCAGTGTTGTTTTGAGAGCATCTTTTAATTTTCTTACTTCATCTGCGCTCGTGATACGTGGAGATTTTCGAGTGAATAAGTTTGATGAGAGTACTTTTAGCTCAATGCTGCAAGATGCATGAAATTCGCTTGTTTTCGTAATCTGGGAAATTGTGACTACATTTCTTGGATTGATCCCACCACCTGGCATGATGATTATTTCTTCATCTGCATGTTGTACCATTTTTGCAATCTCGGCGGCGCCATTAATGGCGTCGTGTGCACCACCAGAGGTCAAGATCCGTTTGAAGCCAAGCTCAATTGCCTGATCAATCGCATGTAATCGATCTGAAATCACATCAACCACACGGTGAAGGGTCGTATCCAGGCCCTTGGCTTGATCCATTAAATAAGCAATGGATTTTGTATCTAAGTTGCCGGATCCATCTTCTACTCCGAAGACAACACCATTAAGGTTATAAAAGTGTGCATTTGAAATATCGTGGGACATGATTTCGATTTCATGACGACAATATTTAAAATCACCTGTGCGCGGCCGGATCATCACGTTACAGGGGATTCCAGTCTGAGCCGCTGCTTTCATCAAACCGGCTGAAGGCGTCAGGCCTCCTTCACTTAGAGAAGAACATAATTCAATCCGGTCCGCGCCTCCTTCTACAGCAGCAATTAATCCGGCAAAGGTGTCAACGCATACTTCTAGTTTAGGAGACAGTTTAATCATTTTTTTCAATTCGCTGAAAAAAATCCGCTAGTGATCTTTGAAAATCCAATCCATTGGTTAAGCAAATAATGTCTTCTATGCTGCGCCTGTGTAATTGATCCAACTCTAAGCCAATCGCTTGGCCTGGAACGGTTATCGCCATTTTTAAGGCATCTTCTTTGGAAATCCCGATGCAATCTACCAAGCGTTTTACACCTTCACTTTGTGTTATGTGGGCACCTGCTAAACCGCCTTCATTGTTAACTAAACGGTTGTTGATAAGCTTCACTTTTGATCCGTATAGACTGAATTCAGCTGGCCCTCCGACGGTGGGCATAGCATCTGAGACGAGGTACATTCGATCTGATACGGGCCGTGCACGAAGTGCCATTGCTACCATTTCATCTGCAACATGTATCCCATCACAAATAATGCCAGCGAAAGCATCGGAGTTAATCGCTGCGCCAACTACGCCAGGTTCTCTGCCCGCTAAGGGGGGCATGGCGTTGAAGAGATGTGTAAAGCAACTCGCGCCTGCTTTCAGCGCACGGCGCACAACGCTCGCCGAGGCATTCGAGTGGCCGATCGAGACCACTGCGCCCAAGTCCACTAAACGGCTGATGTTTCGTGGCGAAACTACTTCTGGAGCCAGAGTAAGCATTGTTGGCACTTCCGCAGACCTAAGTTTTTTGACAAGCTGAAAGGTATCTTCGTCAAAGGGCCTTACAAACCGCGCGCTATGCGTACCACGCCTCTCCACCGATATATGTGGGCCTTCTATATGGATTCCCAATACACCATGTTGGCCTATAGCATCCATTACTGCATCAACGGCCAGCTTTAAGACATATAATGAATCAGTAATGACAGTCGGAAAAATACCTGTCGTCCCAAATTTTGCATGAGCTTTTGCTATCATCCAAATTGCCTCTTTAGTCGGTGTCTCATTCAAAAGGATGCCGCCGCCACCATTTACTTGAAGATCGACAAAACCGGGAGATAGTATCCCTTCAAAATCGTGTATCTGAGCATCTTCTTTGACCCGAAGATCGTCAGTGACTATCTCCACCCTTCCGTTCGAAATCCCGAGCACTGCTCCAGTATGAAGCCTTCCTTTGTTGAATATACTCGATGGCCGGATCCACTTTTCAATTTGAGGAGCTTCAGCCATTACGCTCTCCTAAGAAGTAGGGCAATAGTGCGCCTTGAACAGCGCTCCTAACGATTGAGCGTCCTTGTGATTCTGCCAGCCCATGCGAGCGCTCCATGACCTCTAACGAAAAAGTCCCTTCCAAAATGTGATCGGGGACATTCAACGTATCAAAAGTCAAAATTAAATTATCAACGGCCTCTTGAACCGAGGGCAATGGCCAATAGTAACGGATGCGGTCCGCATAACTGAAGTGCCATTTTGAATAGTCGTTCTCTGAATAGTGCGATTTCCAGTGTTCAGGGTTCTTGCGCATTGCAGCCTCCATAACTTGTGGAAGCGAAACCGCTGACGGATTGAGCGTTTGGACAATCTGATCTAGAGCGTAGAGCGCTCTTCGCAATGCGAAAGTCAGTGCCGGACCTACTTTTTGGAAAGCAAAGCCCATGTTCGCAAGCCTCGCGAACATCTCTGGCGGTTGAAAATCTGTTGAATGTGCTTCAAGGCAAATACCAGAATACTCCGAAATAACGCCTCGAAAATCACAATTTGAATTCTTTGACATTGTAAAGATTTCGTCTGGTCCAAATTCAATGCCTGGCTGAACCACAAGACCAGCAACTTGTGACCATGAATCTGCTATACCCTTTTTGGAAAAAGCGGTGCGATGTTCCTCAAGAGTTTTAACTGCAGATTCGGGTGATGTCGGAATAATCTGACCATCGTCACCAAGTCGTGCACCACCAGGAGGCGGCACCTCAGTACCGATCACGAATAATAGTTCCTCTGGTGCCGATGCGGCATCTAAACAGCTGACTGCCAGATCTGCAGCTCTTTCAGCGGCGGTTTCACTGTCGACAAGAGATGGTTCGTTGGCGCAACCCTCTGAACAATCCAGGTGTATTTTTTTGATGCCTGCGCGAACATACTCCGAAACAAGATCATTTGCTTTGGACATAGCAACATCTGCAGCGTCTGATTTCCATACCTGTGGACCCAAATGGTCACCGCCAAGTTCTATAATATTCGATCCAACGCGATGTTTGGATTTAAGGTCATCGATGAATGACACAAATTTGTGTGCATTCATGCCTGTATAACCCCCAAATTGATTAACCTGATTTGATGTTGCTTCAATCACCATCGGTAGGTTTAGATTAGAGGCAAGTTGCATTGAAGCGCTTAAAACTTCAGGGTGAGCGGAGCAAACTGATGGGATTGCTATACATTCGCCTGCCTGATTGCGAGTGATGATATTACGCAGTGTATCAGACATTGTAAGCCGCATATGCTGCGCCAAGAGCTGCAGCCGTTTCGCCGCGGCTTCCAAGACGAATGGAAGGAAGTGTGAAGTCTCTCCACGCGCTTCGCTCCAAAGCAGTTTTCAGATCTTCAATGATGCCCGTAATTTTTGATAAGCCACCACCCAAAACGATTATTCTTGGATCGATTGTGGCTACTATAGTCGAGATAAGGTCTGCGTTTATGTCACACCAAATTTTCCAGACACGGGAAATTTCTGGATCGGAGCGGCTGAGTGCAATCTCACGTGAGGTCAAATTGCTACCTAATAAATGCTTAGCTAAACGTTCCATTCCGGGACCAGAGCCATAAGTTTCGTAACATCCAATTCGACCACAACCGCATTTAAGTATCGGAAGACTGTGCTCTGCGAGAATTGTGCCAGGAGCCGGCATATGACCGAATTCGCCTGATTGGCCATAGCCTTTGTTAATTAAGGCTCCGTCTATGGAAACGCCGCCCGCAATACCTGTACCTAAGACGAGGCCGACCATTGTCCCTTTTGATTGTCCTGATCCAAAAATCACTTCCGCCAATGTGAAAGCCCGACAGTCATTAAGCCATGTTTGCTGTCCACCGGTAGCCTTAGCGACATCCTGAACAAACGGCATTCCATTGGCTGGTAAATTTGCAGAGACCCAATTTCCATTCGTTGGATTTTCGAGGCCCGCAGCAGCGATCCCCACAGGTAGGTTGGGGTTGCCCTCCTGCAGCCAAAGTATTTGATCGACCATTGCTGCTATCAGTTCGTGATAGGTGGTGGGTGTATCAATTCGGCGCTTATCCGCTACGTTCCAATTTGCATCGAACTTTTGCGCCTCAATCTTGGTTCCACCAAGGTCTATGCCACCAGTTCTGATCATTCTGCTGGCTCAATGGGGTGTAATTGAACACTTGATACCACGCGGGTCAGCGTAGATTGACCCACAAATGGATCATCGATATTGAGGCCGAGTTTACCTGACCAAATCACTGATGCAAGCTGCGCAGGTATCACGGAAAGAACGCTGTCCCACACCGCAGAGCCAACTGAATTGATGGATAAATCTTGTTCTGCACCAATTGTTATTATCTCAGCCTCAGGGAACTGGACACGAAGCTCTTCAACCAAATCGGCTTCATATTCGTTTGCGGGATACTCTTTACTTCGCAGGACGTAAATTGCGGTTTGTTTGACCACAAAACTCTTGGGGCCATGGCGAAACCCGAGAGTGCTTTCCCAAAGCGCGGGGACATTTCCAGCAGATAGCTCCATCACTTTCAAAGCGGACTCTCTGGCGGCGAAGGCCTTCGGACCGGAACCCACGAAGACGACACGTGAAGGTACCTGAGATCCGAGGAAATGATCGGCAAGTGTCGTCAATGCTGCTTCCGCGTGCTCAGCCAGTTTGTTTACATTTTTGCAGGCATCGGAGCGTATATCAAAAATCGATAGCGCTGTTAATAGCATGGTAGAGAAGCTAGATGTCATGGCAAAGCCAGAGTCGTGGCAGGTATCTGGCAGCAAAATAGCGCGACCTCTTGTGTTTTTGGCCAAAGCACTGGCTGAGTTACAGGTAATGTTTAGTGTTGGTATAGAAGGTGCCAAAACTTCAAGTGCGCTTAAAGTGCCAAGTGTTTCGCTGGAATTTCCAGATCTGCCAAAATTGACAATGAGGAGATCTTTTGGCGGATTTTTTAGGTAATAATTGGCACGGGCCACAAGGTCGGTTGATGGGACCGAGCGGAAGCTTATCTCCCCTGTATTTGGAAGGCCAGTGGCAATGATGTCACCAATATAGGCCGATGTGCCGGCCCCACAAAACCAGACTTCGTTTACGCCCAATTGTTCAATCCAAGCTCTGTATTTCTCCACAGCAAAATTTTTCGACCACGCCCGCCAAATACTTGGCTGCGCATGGATTTCCTGCCAAGTATTGGACGTCTGGATTTGGTCGGTAATGTAATTCATGAGGTTCTTGTTACCTTGGAAAGCGTGGATGGCCTATCGGGGTCAAGACCCAAGTCAAGAGCAATGCTAAGTAGAACGGGATAAAGCATAAGGATTAGCATCGCCGCGGCTGCGGCTGAACAAGATGTTGCTTTATTTTGTGGAGCTAACCTTAAAACATCAGCGCCAGCCGACCTAAACATGAGTTCGGCTTTATCTAGGCTAGCTTGACTTTCAAGTTCGCCGGTATCGAGGATAAGGACAAACAATTCGTTCGTCGCCAATTGCAGTGGGCCATGCAATGCCTCGGCGGCCGAATAAGCCTCAGCGTGTAGCGCTATTGTTTCTTTGACCTTTAGTGCCACCTCTTGAGCTGCGCCAAATCCTGCTCCGCGACCCAGGACATACACATGATTAGCGCGTTGCAATGCAGATCTTAATTCCTCATGTTCTATGAAATCCGTGTGAGCCAACTGGCGCATTGCAAAGGAAGCATTTTCTGCGATTTTTCGATAAGTGGGGTCTAAAGCTGTCAAAAGTGACATACCCGCGGCGATTGATCCAATTACGGACTTCGTCGCTGGGATAGCGCGCTCAACTCCAGCACTTACCGGAATCGTAAGATTAGCAGCATCTTCAACGGGAGATCCAGGGTGGTTGGTTAGCGCTATTACCTTTCCACTTGCCTTTCTTATGCCTTTTGCACAGGAAACTAGATCGTCGGATGTTCCAGACTGAGATATTACTAATCCGACTGCATTACCTATATGGATGTCCTTATAAATTGAGAAAATTGAAGGAGGTAACGATGTGGCCGGTTTGCATAATCTGGACATGAATAAATAAGACAGAATGGTGGCTACTGCATCTGACGAGCCGCGTGCGATAGTGTAAAAGGCCTGAGTTTTAGACAAATCCATAGTAGAGACGGCGAGGCTGTGGTCGGCGATTGCATTGCAGGAGAAGACTTCAGGAGCCTCTAAAATCTCAGATGCCATGAATTGGCCGGGTTTTTTTTGCGATGAAATCATTTATTTCGCAATCCAAAGTTATCAAATTCTGCCCAGAATTGGCTCAGGTCGATGACTTGGCCATTTTCGCGCGCTTCATCAAGTGCCAGGGCTGTAATCCCTGCCTCCAATGCATCCACAATTCCAACTGGTAGCTGATCAAGTTCGCCGCGTAGAAACGCGACTATATCCTCTACCATCATGTGGTCTGCGCCATAATGAGCGCTGGCTCTAGCTCTGTCTTGATTGGTATAGTCTGCTTCGAACGCCACCGAGCCATCGCGTTTAGTAACTTTCAAGTATCCACGAACAAAATCGCCTTCCGCCATCCCATATGTACCAATGACACAAAATCGGCGGTGTTCATCCGGGACGTTGAGGTTGGTGTGAAACGCCAACGAAGGACCGTTTTCATAATCAAGAATTGCAGTTTGAAAATCGATGATATCGCCGTTTGATTGAAATGGGTCATCGACACTGTTCCAAACGGACTTCTTGACGTGAAAAATTTCGGCTTCTGTGTTCGATGTCGGGGCATTTTGGGGGAGAAACGAGCGCCGTCCCCCAAAGCTTGCAACCCTTTTGGGGCGTGAACCCGCTATCATATTATAGATGTCCAGATCGTGGCAGCATTTTTCTAACATGAAACCGCCTGAATGACCAATCATGCGACGCCAATCGCGCATAAAGAATGCCCCATGATAAGGACCTATATGTTCATTGCCCTCTATCGAGACAATTTCGCCCAGATGCCCGTCCTCGATTGCTCGGCGCAGGTCGACCATGTGTTGTGAATGTCGAAGAACCAAACCAACCATTACGCGATCGGTACCGAATTCCGCCAATAATTTTGCAAGCTTAAGCGTGTCGTCCTTATTTGTAACAACTGGTTTTTCTGTGAAAACCCGAACGCCCGCTCGCAGACCTGCTTCGATCTGTTCCAGATGAAAAGCGTTAGGCGAACAAACAAAAAATAGGTCGGGTTTGGCCTCCGAAAGCATCTGCTCAATGGACTCATACCGTGGAGTATCGCTTCCGATCATGTCCAAATAGCTTGGCTGGGGGTCAAAGTATCCTACAACTTGTGCCTCCTGCATCGTCTCTTTGAATATCGATAAAACGTGTCCAGCGCGCAGACCGACTCCTGATGTCACAATACGCATTGATACCCCCTAGTCGGCAAGATCGGGCGCCATAAGACGGCGCATAACTGTTCCGAAAGCGTCGAATACGTGGCAGTCTTTGGGGTCGAATGCCAGTTCAACTGTTTCACCTTCGCGCACATTTGCAACGCCGTCCAACGCAGCACATAAGCGAATACCAGCGTCGGTTGCACCATAAGTGATAGATGTGCCTCCAAGGCGCTCCACGACCGAGACATTAAGGTTCAGTCCCTCAGAACCCTGGGTTATATTTTCCGGCCGAATGCCAATGTCCACATTTTGTCCGATTGATGCAGATCCTGTTTCAACCGGTAATTGCAGTTGAAGACCGTCCTTTGTCTGGACGGACAAACCATCAGAGTCTGCACCTGTTATCTTGGCCGACAAAAAGTTCATGTTGGGTTGTCCAATGAACGAAGCTACAAACTTAGTCGCTGGATGGTGATAAAGTTCCATTGGGGTCCCAAATTGTTCGACACGACCATTATTCAGAACCACAATACGATCAGCCATCGTCATTGCCTCAATTTGGTCGTGCGTTACATAAACCATCGTTGCCTGTAGGTCACGGTGAAGCTGTGACAGTTCCACACGCATATCGCCTCGTAGCGCTGCGTCAAGATTTGAAAGAGGTTCATCGAAAAGGAATATTTTAGGCTCGCGAACAATGGAACGTCCAATAGCCACTCGCTGTCTTTGGCCACCAGACAATTGACCAGGCTTGAGCTTAAGTTTGTCATTTAGCTGAAGAATATCGGACGCCCTTGCAACACGATCTCTCAACTCAGCCTCTGGCATCTTCGCAACCCGAAGTGGGAATGCAATGTTCTCAAACACCGAAAGGTGTGGATACAGAGCATAGGATTGAAAGACCATTGAAATGCCGCGATCAACTGGATGAGCCGAGCTGACATCTTTGCCATCTATGATAACGGAACCATTAGTCGCCTCTTCCAACCCCGCGATGATGCGTAATAAGGTAGATTTACCACAGCCAGACGGTCCTACAAAGACAACGAATTCTTTGTCCTTGATGGATAGTCTGATGTCATGCAGCACCTTGGTTTTGTCAAATGACTTGCTGATATTGTTCAGATCCAGCGTTGCCATGTGGATTCTTTCCGTTTTAGAATTTTAGAGTGGGGGCGATAACTCGCCCCCGAAAGTTTCGTTTGAGTGAAAACTAAAGAGCTTCGTCCAATTCTTCGGCTGCAATTTCAACCAGTTCGTCGACCGAGCCTTCACCGAGGATAATACCCTGGATCATATTGGTGAACGCAGATTGTAGTCCTTTGAACTCTTCGACAAGTGGTTCTGGACCACCAACGCCGATACCACGCACAAAGACTTGCCAGTAGTCGTCGCCTTCGTAGTATGGGCTTTCAAAGCCCAACTTAGCGTAGTCAAAGATTGGTGTCAGACCCCATTCGGTATCAAGTGCATACTGAGACTCGCCTGTTGTCAGCATGCCAGCAAGTTTATGAGCCAATTCTTCATGGCCAGAGCCTTTGAAAACAGCAATTGAGTCGGTGATCAGAAGTGTGCCGTTGCCTCCTTGAGGGCCGGCAGGGACCGGAACAGTTATTTCCTTAATGTTTGCGTTATGCTGGCCACGACCCCAAGGCCCGTCGATATACATGCCGATTTTACCGTCGTTATATAGATCTTTTAGCTGCGAACGTTCCCAAGCCGTTGGGCCTTCCTGTGCGACGCTTATGAGCTTTTCGTAAAAAGCCAAAGTTTCGCGAGTGTTCGAAGAGTTTAGCTTATTTTCGCCCGTTGCAGGATCGATTACTACACCGCCATTTGAGTATAGATAATTTAAGAATTGGTGCATGGTATTGTCAAAGTCTTTACCAGCGATACCAACACCTGCTGCGTCAGTATTGTCGTTAATGGCTTTTGCCATATTGTACATACCTTCCCACGTACGCGGTGCGACACACTGCAGGCCTGCCTGTTCTACCAAACCGCAATTGATGAAAAGGGCCTTGGTCGAAAATGCGCGTGGATAACCCCATTCTGTTCCCTCAACAGTAACTGTATTAAGGATGCCTGGCTGATAAGCACCTCGTGTATCATCTGAAATTTTAGCTGGAACAATCAGGTCGTTATTTGCCAACTGGCGTAGCGTCCGTGAGCCCATGTAGGCAATAGATGGCGGATCACCAGCAGATGCCAACGTAAGGGATTTATCCTGGCATGTGCCCCATGGTACTGCCTCTATGTTGACCGAAACGCCGGGATTTGCAGCTTTGAACGCATCTACCACGGTTTGATCTGCGTCACGGATTTCTCCGCCACACATAATAAAGTGAAGCTCTTGAGCCTGGATCGACAGTGTCGAACCTGCCACCATCGCAGCCCCTAAAGCTAGTGTTTTCAGATATCTCATTTGATTACTCCCTTGTTTATTGAGATTGTTGATTTACTTTTCTACTCTTTCACCGCTCCTGCGGTCAGACCGGCTACTAGATATTTTTGAAGAAACAAGAAGATGATCATTACAGGCAACACGCCGGTAAGTGCTGCGGCCATCATCTCATTCCAAGTCACCGACTGGTAGCCGATGAATTCGAACAGACCTGCGGGAAGGGGTTGGTATTCCCGCGTCTGATTGAATGTAATTGCAAATAGGAACTGCTGGGCGTAAGCGCCGATGAAAACGGCTATACTCACAACTAAGAGTCCCGGGCGTGCAAGCGGTAGGACAACGCGGCGTAAAGTATAAATACGTGACGCACCATCCATAAATGCGGCTTCTTCCAGTTCAATCGGAATCTTTTCAAGATACGATCGTAACAGCCAGATCCCCGTCGGTATCAAAAATGCTACTCCCGGAACGATCATCGCCCAATAGGTGTTAAGGATCCCCATGGCCGCCATAACTCGGTAAAGTGGGATCAGCAGTACTGCACCTGTAAACATATTTACGCCTAGGAAAATTGAAAGACTGATATTTTTAAAAGGAAAATCTAGACGCGCATAGGCATACGAAGCAGGCACTACAAAAATCAATGTGATTAAGGTTACCACCGTTGCTATAAACACGGAATTAAAGATGTATCGACCCAATAATGGTACAGTTTCCCACATATCAAAATACGCTTTGAAAGAGAAATCATCAGACCAAAATTGATAAGGGCTCCGAAAAAGGTGTTCGAGTGGGCGCAAAGACGCCATGAACATTTCGAAAAACGGAAGCAGGAGGAAGATTAGGAACAAAACCAATGCGGCGTAGATGCCAACGACTTGCCAAATTGAATATCGATCCATCATTTATTTGCTCCCGTAATATCTGGAAACTTTACTCAGTAGCCACATGTAAACCACTGAAAATAGTCCAAGCAGACACACAATCACGATCGTGCGGGCGGCGCCTTCCCCGAACTTACGACTAGAAAAAGCGGTCTTATAGCTATCTATTATCATTGTGGTAGTGGCGGAACGCGGTCCACCTTCGGTCAATATCCATATGATTTCAAAACTGTTGAAGGTAAATATTGCTGAAAGAAGCGACATGGACACAATTACAGGCATAATCTGCGGGATAGTTATTCGACGAAACCGGTACCAGCGAGATGCGCCATCAACCCATGCTGCTTCGTAAAGATCACGGCTTACTCCTTGCATGGCAGCGAGGAAAAATAACGTCACCATCGGTACACCAACCCATACGTCAGCAACTACAGCGGAATAAAACGCAGACTGTTTATAAGCCAAGAATTCGTAGGATTTGTCCACAATCCCAATGTACTGCATGACTCCAGAGAGAAGTCCGAAGGCCCCATTATATAACCAAAGCCACCCGATCATTCCTATTGCAATTGGGATTACCCATGGTGGTAAAACAAGGATTCTGAAAAGCGCTTTTCCTGGGATGGCTGCGTTGAGAAGTGTTGCTCCGATTAAGCCCAGGATGAGCTTCAAACTGACTGATAGGAACATCCAATAGAAAGTACGAGAGATTGTTTGCTTAAATTTCCGGCTGTCAGCTAGATCTTGGTAGTTTTCAAACCCTACATAAGAGTAATTTGGGCCTATCCTTGTATCAGTAAAAGAAAGGCGTAAGGTTTCTGCTAAGGGCCAAGCAACTATTATGGCAATGAACAGCATTGCAGGCGCGATTAGAAGCCACGCAAAAGTACTTTGCGATACTCTCTTTGATCGTGTTTGTATCGAATTAGAAGGCGGTTTCACGGCCTATTCCCCCCCAGTTCGATCTTTGTCGCACTGATTCTTTGAATCTATGTTACCCAATTTTTGAATAGTACTACCAATTAAATACCAAATTTTGCTTGTATGTATAATTTAGTTGTTTTTATGAGTAAAATATGGTGAATCGATTCACTGTAATGTTAAAAATGGATAATTGGTATTTAAAAAATAATACCAATTTCAACAGAAAATGACTGCACTTCGAAATAAAATTTATGCAGCAAACAATTGGTTTGTACCCGGGAAAGGGCCGAGATATCAGCAGTTTTTGCGTTATTTGAGCGCTTCAATACGGTCTGGTGAATTAGCTTCAGAGACCCAGCTTCCACCCGAACGTATATTAGCCGAGTTGGCTGGCATTAGTCGTGTAACAGTTCGCCGAGCGATTTCTGCTCTTGCGGATGACGGGCTGGTTGAACAACGACGCGGTGCAGGCTCATTTGTCCGTCCTCAGATTGAAAAATTACAGCAATCGTTATCTTCTTTGGTCTCGTTTTCTGAGAACATTAGAATGAGAGGGCAAACACCGTCATCACGTATTTTAGAACGAGGCCTTTACATGCCTAGCAAAGACGAATTTGTGGTGCTCGGGCTTACCAAGTCTTCGCGCGTGGCGCGAATTAAGCGTATCCGTTTTGCCGACGATATGCCACTTGCTATCGAAACTTCCACGGTACCGGCTGATGTTATTCCAAATCCAGAGGTAGTGGAAACATCACTTTACGAAGCTCTACGCGCCCGTGATCGCGCGCCAGTCCGTGCAGTGCAACGAGTTACAGCTTGTAACCTTTCGTTGAAGGATGCTGAGTTGTTAGGCTTAAAGACTGGGGATGCGGCATTATCAATTCAGCGCACTGCTTTTCTGCCCCATGGTCGAATTGTGGAGCTGACGGTCGGTTGCTACCGATCTGACATGTATGATTTCGTGACCGAATTACACTTGGAGTCTGACGGATGAATATGCCCAAATTTTCGGCCGAAATCATTGGTAACCAAATTCACTGTTCAGTTACATCAGCAACACTCTTAATTGACCCCATATTTTGCTTTTCGCTAATGGCACCACCGGCTGTTGAGTCTGGTGGGATCCTGATACGCGAAGATGGTGGTTATGGTGAAGTTAAATTGCCTGATTTAAAGGCTGGATTGCCGCATGAATTCATTTTGTGTTATGCCGACCCAACCTACAAACCTAGAAATAGGGCTTGGTTGCCACTTGGGGCCTACTTGAGATGTGGCGAAGATATTATTGAACTCCCCAAGCTCCCTGCAGGAGTTGAAACGCGCGCGCCAGTGCCATTTGCACAAGTAAATGATCTCTGTTTAGTGCCGAAACCACATTCTTGGGCACCGAGTGGCGGGTTTCTCGCTATTCGATCAGTGAAGCAAAAATCTCCACTTTGGACGTCCGTTGATGCGCTGGCGCTAAGGTGCAACTTGTCACCTCTGCAAGCAGAATGTGGTGTTTCCACAATTTTGAAAATGGATGACACGCTCCCAGCCGACGGGTATCGCATTGCAATCTCCGAGCAGGGGCTTGAAATAAGGTATGGAGGACATCAAGGTGCCCACTACGCCGGCGTGACTTTATTGGTCTTACGCGAAACAAATAATGGCAACATTCCATGTGGAGTTATCGAAGATCATCCAAGTTTTGACTGGCGCGGTCAGCATTTGGATTGTGCACGGCATTTCTACAAAGTTGAATCGATAATCAAGCTTATGGATGTTATGGCATTGCTAAAGATGAATCGATTCCACTGGCACTTTTCAGATGACGAAGCGTTTCGCTTGGAACTACAATCTGTTCCTGACTTAGCGACTAAAACAAGCCTACGTGGAGAAAATCAGTTGGTGCCTGGTGTTTTTGGTGGTGGTCCAAAATCTGGAGGGACATATTGTAAAGAAGATGCCAAAGCCATTGTTGAACACGGAAAGAGCATATTCATAGAAGTATTGCCTGAGATTGAATTTCCAGCTCATGCCTTAGCAATTACGAGGGCGTTCCCTGAAACCCGTGACGAGAACGACACTGGAACAGAAACTAGCGTTCAAGGATACAGTGAAAATGTATTGAACCCTGCAATTCCGGAGACGTGGGAGATTATTGAAGCCATGGCTGAAGAGGTGTGCACTTTGTTCCCTTTCGGAATGCTGCACTTGGGTGCTGATGAACTACCAGAAGGTACCTGGATGGGTTCGCCTGCAGTGCATCAATTAAAGTCAGATGAAGCGTTGGAAAGCGCGGATGATGTCTTGGGCTGGTCATTACATAGATTGGCAGAAAAACTTGCGATCAAGGGGATCAGATGTGCGGCCTGGGAGGAAGCAGCGCGCGGCAAAAATGGTGGAATTGGGAACAATGCCTTACTTTACAGCTGGAGCGGTCAGCAGGCAGGTATTGAGGCTGCGAAGTCTGGGTATGACATTATAATGTGTCCCGCGCAAAACGTATATTTGGATATGGCACACACCGGCAACGTTGATGACTGGGGAGCAGCGTGGGCTGCATTCGTGGGCTTAACGGATACTATCGATTGGGCAGTTATTCCCGATGATGAAATTGCTGATCGGGTTCTCGGCGTTGAAGGTACTTTCTGGTCGGAGTTCACGACGCAAGATCAGGAGATGCAGGCTATGATTGCTCCGCGTATAATCGGTGTGGCGTCTAAAGGCTGGGTTGATGAACCACTTGCTCAGGAGGAGTTTTTAATTAATGCGCGCCGTTTTTGTGAAATTTTTACAAAAATGGAATGGAGCTGGAACACTGCTTGCTTTTCCAAATAGGTGGTCGCTATGTCAACACTTTCAGCAAAAAGCGCCGTTGTTTTTTGCATGGCATTATTTATGGTCCAGCCAATACAATTTGGGGTTTGGCTTTCCCGAATAGCTGAAGTTCAAACAGAACTTGGATTGTCCAAGTCTGCATTGGCTTTCGCCTTGCTGGGTATGCCTGTTGGTTTACTACCCATGCTATATTTTGCGGGGGCCATAATTGACCGTATCGGTGTTCGGTTAGCTTTTTTCGGGGCATTTCCAATAATGCTTATGACTGGCGTGTTTCCAGCATTGGCTAGTAGTGTATCTGACCTTTTTGTAGGACTGATCTTACTGGGGATGAGTTTCGCTTTCGCAGAAGTTGGTTTAAATGTAATGGCTGCTCAACTAGAAAAATCCTACCAGATTTCGATCATGAATCGCGCTCACGGATTCTGGAGTTTAGGCATAATGTTCGGCAGCCTAGGTGGTGTAAAAATGGCCACTCTAAACATTTCTGTTTTGCATGCGCTTGCAATTACTGGTGTCACGCTTTTTCCCATTCTGTTGATAATTTCATGGTATTTGCCAAAGCAAATGATCCCAAAACAAACGCCTGCGAAGAAATATGAACCATGGCGCATGCCGATTGGTCTCTTTCCGATAATTGTGTTTGTATTTGGGGCTACACTCGCTGAGGGTGCAATGCATGATTGGGCCACGGTTTATATGAGGGAAGCTCCCTGGGGGGGGTCATATTATGACGGCCTAGCTGTGAGCGTTTATGCTGGCATGATCACATTCGGACGATTTGTTGGTGATACTCTTAACCTGAGACTTGGTCCCGTTGCGCTTGCTAGGATTTGCATATCATTCGCTATCTTGGGTGTTTTAAGTTTGGTCCTATCTGGCTCAATTTGGATGTCTTTAATTGGATTTGGCCTTGTAGGTTTAGGCGTGTCAGTGGTTTTTCCGCTAGGCGTCAGCGCGACAGCACATTTGAGTGAGCGTCACCAAGCGCGAAATGTTTCTGTTATGACATTCGGGGCACTCACTGGATTCCTAATAGGACCGCCGTTAATTGGGCTTATAGCAGAATTAATGAGTCTAAGGATAGGTATTAGCATATTGATACCTGGTCTCATAATAAGTTTGTTTATGTCGAAGCGCCTGCTTCGTTGGTGATATTTTTAAGAGAAATTCCG
>Ga0255765_1001385_pt1 | contig 30153 bp, 19 predicted proteins | sample 041ome_8_FD_179965 | JGI IMG/M metagenome (GOLD analysis project Ga0255765, IMG submission 179965) | Coastal salt marsh microbial communities from the Groves Creek Marsh, Skidaway Island, Georgia - 041407BS metaG (version 2) | ecosystem: Environmental > Aquatic > Marine > Intertidal zone > Salt...
TTTTCTTCACATCGTCATCATCTCTCGTCAAAAGACTCGCATCCTCGTCTCTGGGGAAAAGGAGATCAATTTCCTCTCTTTCTCTCTCGCTCTTTTCCCGTCGTTCCCGCGAGGAGCGTTCCCTCGCTCGTGGATTTTCGTTCGCGCTCTTTCGCTTTCGCTTTATTCCGCGTAAATTCTCGATCGTGACGACGCGTTGTTGTCGTTGTTCGCGGCTCACCTTTACACACGAAATGTACGCAAAACAGGACGAGGCTGCCCCTGTGGGAGGACAACAACAACACCACCCGCCGAGAGGCCCGCCGCCTGGGATGGGCAACGCGAGAGGTCCACCACCACCACAGTTTCAAGGAAGCAACAGAGGAGGAGGAGGAGGAGGAGGGTATTACGGAGGAAACAGGTCACCGCCGCGAGCAAACAGACCGCAAATGATGACGACGCAGCAGCATCGGGCGCAGAGTCGGGATCGATATCCCGCGGCGGATGACGATCAAGGCGCCGAGGACGGCGAGGTAGGCGAGTTGCCACCACCAGGGATGGGAAGAGGCCCTCCGCCGGGGATGATGGCACCTCCCTCGGGGTCGAGGTTTCCGCCGATACCGACGGGCGGGAGGACGAGTCAACCGAGACCTGGTTTTGACGAACCGATTATGGCGAGCGCGGCGATGCCGGCGAATCGACCGAGTCTTTTAGCGCAGACGCAACATCAGAAGAAGTACGTGCCACCGCAAATTCCAGGAGATGGTGGAGGCGGGAGTGCTCCGGTCGGACCGCCCCCGGGGGTGTTAAAACCGCCAGCAACAAGCGGTATTCGTGGTTCGGAAGGCGATTTGACGTCGCCGTCGAAAAAGAAACTCGGCTGGGGTCGGTCTTTGAAGCCGCAACAAGCGCCGCCGCCGAAGAAAGAAGAAAACGAAGAAGAGGAAGAAAAGAAAGTCGAGAAAGAAAAGGAGGAAGAAGAGGAGAAGCCGCCGTCTCGACCGCCGTCGGCACCACCCGTCGCTATCGAAAAGAAAGCAGCGCCGACGAAAGAGGAGGCGCCGACGATGGACGACAAAGAGTTGAAAAAGCTCAAAGCGGCGGAGAATCGATTAAAAACGACCAAAGCCGCGTTGGTCGCGCAGATGGATCGCGTGGACGAAACCGTCGTCGAGTTGGAAAAAGAACTCGAAGCGCTCGTCGATCAGAGACGTTTGGAGAAACAAAAAGATAAAGAAGACCGCGACGGCGACTCTTCGGATTTGCGTTACGCGAGACGCGAGACGGAACTTCTTCGAAACCGATTACAAACCGCAGAGAAGCAAAGAGAACAGCGAGAACTGTTCGTGGAAGAAAGAAACCAAGAAGCTCGAGAGTTGGCCAATCGCGAGCGCGAGTTGAGGGATATTCGCAAAGCCTCTGCGTCTGAAACCGAAAAGGCGGCGAGATTTCTAGCCAATCGCGTGTGCAGAGAGATGTGCGAAAGAGATAAGAAGAAAGTGAGCGAGGAGATTCCGAAGCAATTCGCGGCGGAAAACAAAAAGAGACACGACGATGCGGAGGAGCGAATCACCTCCAAAGATCACATTTCGCTTCCTAGTATTTACTCAATTCCAAAAGAACAACAAACGAACGCGGCGGATATCGCGAAGAGAGTCTACGACGAAGAAAAGGACGAAAAGAAACGCGGGAAAGTTCGCGAACAAATTATGAACGTCTTGCGCAAACGAAAGAAAAAGTTGAGCGAATACGAATACACGTTAGCGTTGCAATACTTGAAATATCGAGAGCGATGGCGCGTGTCGTTAATGTTTAAAGCGGCGGAAAAGGAACGAAGAGAGCGCTTGGCGCAAAAAGGCAATCGCCGAGGCATTACCGGCATGGGAGGTGGACCTTCGTCCTCCTCGAGAAACCGATCAGATTCGCGAAATCAACAAATTGGTGCGGGCGGCGTCGGTGGATTGTACGGTGCTCCTGGTTTTGGCTTCGGTCGCTCCGATGGTGTCGCGCGATCCGAATACGAGGAGATGCAAATGATCAAAGCGTTACAACGCAAAGAAGAGTTGAAAACGCTCTGCAAGGTTCCGGATATGATCTTGGACGAACACGAAAGACGCATTGCGATTTTTGACAGCCGAAACGGTCTAGTCGAGGATCCTAAAGCCGAACACGACGCGGAGAAGTTCATTCGCCCTTGGACCGAAGACGAGATTCGCGTGTACCACGAAAAATTCACCGCGTACGGAAAGAACTTTCGACGCATCGCGAAGCACTTGCCCGGCCGCGATACCGCGGATTGCGTCGTATATTACTACAGAAATCAAAAGACGTCGGACGGGTTTAAAGCGCGAAGGAAAGCCGCGGCGAAGAAGAGAAAGATGTATAACGACGCGCGCCGCAGCGGCGCGACTGGTTTGTACAGCGCGCCGCCGGAAGCTATAGCGCAAACGTTTAAAGAACGCGAAGAGACGCAACGTTCCGCGTTAACCGCCGAAGCGCGATTAGAACGCGCGGCGTTGGCGCAAGCCGCGAAAGCGGCAAAAGCGAAGAAAAGAGCTGAGAAACGTGAACGCGAAGGTGGTGGAAACGACAACGAGAGGAAAGGGAGTTTTTCTGAGTTGACGGATGCGTCCGGGGAAGTCAGCGGCGAGGCGAAGCGTCAAAAAGCGTGAAATGAATGAAACCGTAAAAATCGTTGCTCGTAGTAAATCTAGCGCTGGGTGTGTAAACCTAACTAAAAATTGATTACATAGAAGTACTCTCGTTGAGCGTCGTAAAAGAATACTAATACTACTCGGTCGTCCGAGGGTAAATAAAAATGGTGGTGGTTTTTCAATCGTAATCGCCTTCGCCGTCGACGTCGAATTCGCTCGCCGTGTACTCTCTATCGCTCTTCCCTAAAATCGTTTGAAACAAAATCGGAATGTTCATTTTAAATTCATCCACGCCTAAAGCAGAGCCTTCTCTACTCGGATCCCAGCTCGCCGAGAGCACGCCGTACGTGATCCCGACAAACGCCAACCCAAACGTCGCCGTGCTCGCCGCGAAAAACATCCAAGGTTCCAACCACTCCTGCGTGTTAATTTTCGCGAAATAATAATACGTAGGTCCCGTCGTGAATCCTAAAACCATCGGTATCCCGCTAAACCGTACGACTCGCGAGAGCATTCGATCGGTCACGATTTGCGGCACCGCTTTTTTTTGCGCGTTTTGAAACTTTTTTCTCTCCTCTGCTTTTCTCGCAGTTTCCTCGTTTTTCTCTCGTGCCGTCGTTTCGGTCGCTTCTTTGATTCGTTTCAGGGACTGTTTGGAAACTTGCCCGCCTGAATATTCAATCGGTTTCCCGGTTCGTTCGGAGTATTTCACGTTCGGGAGTCTCTTTTCTCTTTTGCTGCGCTCTTTTCTTCGCTCAAAACTCGTCGACGTGGTTTCGTCTTCTTCAGAGTTCTCGACGCGCTTTTGCAACGACGACGGATTTCGTCCTTTCATCCCGGCGTTTCTCCCTTTCGCCGCATCGACGGTGACATCGACGATTCGTCGTTTCCTCCGAGAAAACGAGGAGAATAAAAGGACGTTCGTTCGTCTCGGTTCTGTCGCCAAAGAGGTCCTCGTTAAAGACGAGGAAAACATCGCGTGTTAGTCTTTGCTCTGTTGCGTGTTGTGAGGATTTTTGATTGGTTTATCCAAAAATGTGGTCCGTATCTTCTCTCAAAAATACTCCGCGCGAGATGTCACTGTTTTAGTATTAAAAGGTGGTCTTTCTTTCTCGTCTCTTTCTCGTTTTCACGCGCTCTCTACGACTTCTTCTCGATGTTCTCTGTAAAATACGCGCGAGATGTCACTGTTTTAGTATTAAAAAGTGGTCTTCTTTCTTTCTTTCTTTCTCTGTCTATTTCTCGTTTTCGCGCGCTCTTTACTACTTCTTCGCGGTGTTATTGTTGTTGTTGTTGTTGTTCGTGTTGTTACTCATCATAATCGACGCAGACGGTTGCCGGCGGCTCATGCCTCTTTTCAACGCCGGATTGGTCGCCATCGTCGCCGCGACGGCGTCGAGTTCGGAGGCGGAGAGCGCGTTGTAGGAACTCAAGAATAAATTGCTCGAATCCGGGTCGGTGTTGAATTCACTCATCATTCTGGAGAGATCGCTGGAGTATTGGCGCGCGACGCCGGCGGCGGCGATGGCGCCTTGGCGCGAACCCGGTCGAGAGCCGAGCATGAGTAACGAGTTGGAGGAGGCGTTGTTGGAACCGACGGCGGAAAAACCTTGGACGTTTTGGAAGAGACGCGCGACGTCTGGCGGTGGCGTCATTGATGAGGTGGCGCGGAAACCTTGTTGCTGCGCTGGTGGGTTGTTCGCACCAGGTTTCGGGGACGGCGGTAACATCATCATCGCGTTTAGGCTCTTTTGCGACGGCAATTGTTGTTGAAAAAAGTTTGGCGTTCGAGATCGGCCGGGAAGGACGCCGTCGGTCAAAACACTTCCGGTATTCGAATCCGTCGGCTTTGCCGCCTCTGAAGCCACCACTTTCTTCCTCTTCGTCGCTGCTTTGGTGTGCTTCTCTTTGCTACCAGTCGATGTCGTCGTTTTAGTTTGTGCGCCCGCCGCCGCCGCCGCCGATGCCGCCGCGGCTTTCTTCTCGGTTCGTATTTTCGATCTGTTCTCCGTGGCCATTTTTTTCTCCTCTTCCGACTTCTTCACCGCCTCGACGTCCACCGATAACGTCTCTTTGTCCGTCGGTACCAGTAAAGGCGTGCCTCTCACGAACCCTTTCTTCGTCTTCCTCGGTTTACCAACAAAAATTGCAGCCAAATCTTTCGCAGTCATCCCGCTCGCGCATTTCGCCAACTTGTCCTCGTCGAGAACCCACTCGGCGGCTTGTCGTTCGTCTTTCTTTTTAAACAACTCTTTTGCGTCTTTTTCGGAGATGTTCGTCGCGCCTTCCGAGGCGATGTGCACTAACAAACGCAAAAACGGTTCAACTCGAGCGTTCGTCCACCAATACCCGTTCACGTCGAACGTTTTCCCGTACGTTTGCGCGAGAAACTTATCAAACGCTTTGCGATACCCCAACCCGTCGCGACTGATGAAGACGTGCGACCCTTCCGCTCGTAATATAGCCGTCGTAAATCGAGCAATCGTGCGTCTCCTGTCCGCTCTTTTCGGTTTACTCGCGTTCGCTTTATCCCCGGACGCGGCGATAGCGCCAAACACGCCTTTCCTCGTCGAACTTTTCTTCTCTTTCTTTTCCGGCGGCGGCACCATCGGCGTTTGCTGTAATTCTCCGGCAAATTTATCTTCTTTCTTATTACTCGTCGTCGTCTGAATCGTCGTCATTTCCTCCGCGTCCGCTCTCCCGCGCTTCCGTTTCTTCGGCGGTGGCGCCATCTCTTCTTCTTTAACTTCTTCGCTTCCTTTAAAGAAAAAACTCGTATCAGTATTCGAGCCGTCGTCGCCGTTTACGCTTCGCGTCGAACTCAACAACCGCGCGATGAACTCTTTCGTGTTCGCGCGGTGTAACGGAGGAATTACACTCTTTTCGAGTAAATGTTGTTGTTTTTCTTGTTGTTGTTGTTTTAGTTCCGTCGAGGACGCTTGGAGGAGTTTTCCGCCTCCTATTCCTCCTCTTCCTCCTCCTCTCTCGGAAGCAGATCTCTTCGTAAATTCCGCCAACAAATCCGCGGTCGCTTGGTAATCCGCTTTCCGTTCCAGCCACAAACTGGCGAGGATTTTTTGTTCGAAAAGCGTCGAGTGTTCGATCGACTGTTTCAGTTTCGTCGTCGTCGTTTTAATCTTCTTTCTGTCGTCGTCGTCAAAGTCGTTCCCGCTGCCGGATTTCGATCCAATTTTAGACTTCGGAATGGTGGAAAGAAACAAACTCTCCTCTTCTTCTTCTTCTTCTGAACAGAGAGAAAGAGAGACGAGTTCTGTTTTACGCGATGCGTGTGTGTGTGGAGCAGTGTTAAAGAGCGCAGGAAAAACGTGACGCGAGAGGGTACGAGTGCAATAATCGCAAACAGGTTTAACGCGTCTGTGAAATGGAGCGTTTTGGGAGCTTTTTGGGGTGCCTTTCAAGCTTCAGAAGAGAAGGTTTGTAGTACATTTTAGTATAGTAGATTACATGTTTTCGATGCGTATCTCGTTAGTATTAGCCTGGATTCTATTAGTATTATATTATTCTTCTATTATGATTATTATTATTCGCCTGGTATTCTCAAGCGCGAGTGTTGTTGTTATTATTATTAAACGTGTTGTCGGATAACCCGCGCAGAGAACCAAACGTGACGTTATCGGCGAGCGCGTTGACGTTGGCGTTGTAGTTTCGCAAATCTGACATACCTCTCAAGTCGCTCGTTTTCAACGATTTGTTCCCATGACTGCCCGCAGCGATGTTACCACCCAAGGAGTATAAATTACTTTTCTCCGGCGAAATACCAGCCGCGGCGCCGTTGAGTATTAAATTCATGATGTTGTTGTTGTTCAACGCGATGTTTGGAATTTTTGGCCGACCTTCTCCGTTGGTACCGTTGGAGTTCTTCGTAAAAATGCCATTCGAGAGGCTTTCCATTTGCTTCTTTTGTTCCTCGTCTCGTTCTTTATCTTCCAAAGTCGCATTCATGGACGATGAATCCAAAGTTTGCGCGTCCAAATTGTTTTCCATTCTGGACATGGGTAAAGACATCAACGACGTGATCGTTTTCATCGTCAACTTCTTGGCGTTTAAACTTTGCGACGGCCATCGTTCGATGCCGTGTAAGCGAAGGACTCTTTTGAAGGTTGTTCGACCAACTCCCACCTCCTTGGCTGCTTCACGCAGCGGCATGTGGAATCTTTGTTCGATCATCGCGCGCGTGATGCCAAACGAAGGGTTATTTGCGAATCGTTTTCTTTTGGGTTGCAAAATTGGCTTCTCGTAATCCGGCGGCGCATCGACGCGTTGAAACTTCATACCTTCGGTGCTATATTTGGACTTACTCCCACTCGACTTTGTCGTCTTCGTCTCCGTGCTGACCATGGTTTGCAACGTACGATCTTCTCTCGTCGTCGGTTTGGTGACATTTTTCGTGCCAGGCGGTAAATCATCCGTCACTTTCCGAACTTTTGCCGACTCTTCTTCCAAAGGATTTTTCGAGGTCCCGTCGTCTTCTTTCGATTCTACGGCGGCGTACTCCCCAGCCGTTTGGATCCCTCGTTTCTCCATCATATCTTTAGCCCCTAGATTCGCATCCTCTCGTAACGGGTTTGATTTTTCGTCGTCCTCCTTTTTGTCTTCTTCGTGACCTTTCTGTGTTGCCAACACTTTCGCTTCCTTTTCTGCTTGAGATCTCTGCAACGCCTCTTCGTAGCTAAGGTTCTCTTCTGGCGGCTGCCTCGCGCTCTCCTCTTGCATCGCTTCGTTTGCCTGCGCCATGTCATCGCCTTGTACTAAGCGCCATTTGCCTCCGCTGAATAACGTCAAAGCATCCGGCTCGACTCTCGTTCGTAAACTCGCCGGGCGATGAAGGAAATTTGGATCATCCGGTTCTTTCATGTGCGCTCGGATAGTCGCCAACTTCAAAAAGTTTTCTACGCCTTCTTTGTACTTTCTCTTGCGTTCGGACGCGGGGTCCAAAATACCCACGAGGCTTTTTTTATACTTCTTCTTTGCTTTCTTTATTCTTCCTGTTTTAGTGTATTCTATTTTCCCTTCCTCCGCGACGGCCGCGTTGTTATCGTCAGCCGCGCTCGGAGTTGAAGGGTTCTTCATTTTTTTAATGCTACCACCGGATCCGCTCGATTTGTTCCCACTTACCGTCTTCATTCCGATCGAGAAGGAACTCAACGTCGCCGCGGCGTCGAATAGTCCCAAATCTTCGTTATCTTGATTCACCTGACGAATTCTTTTGAACTCTTGGAGTTTTGCCGTGTACGATTGCTTTTTTTCCGCAGCTGGCTTCTTTCGGTGCTGTTTTTTTTCGGCAACTTTTTCGGCGACGTCTTGAATAACCACGCTAGTGGGGGTATGAGACGAGGGACGAGTAAGTTTTTGTTCCATTTCGTATTCCTCGGCTCCAGTCACCGTGCCATGCGCGAACTTTTCCTCTTTCGATTTCGTCTTGCCGAATGAACTCAACTCATGCACCAAAGCGTGCTCCACCGCCAACCGTTCTTTCGTCCCTTCCGCAAATCTCGACGTGATTGCGTACATCGGTTTCGTGTTGACATCCTCGGCAAACCTACCGCACTCTACCAGCGACGACATTCCATTTGTTTCTACACCATGCGAATTTGTTTTACAATAAAAACACACCGGCAGAATTGGTTTCAGAATTGGCAGTTCTTCCCGCCCTTCTTCCAACGCTTTCACGTGATCATCGAGCGTCGGCAGCGTCGGTGGCGAAACTTTTTTTACCGCGACGATCGTTTCTTTCGACCCGGCTACCACCATCGGATCTTCTTTAATTTTTTCTTCGTCGTCAAGAACCTTCGTTGGTTTTGGTGGTGAATGAGACACGCCGTTCTCTCCTTTTTCCTTTTCAACGATCGGGGCCTTCTTCGCGCTCGCGCGTAGAGGAAAAGGAGGAGGAGGAGACCCTTCTTCTTCTTTCACTTTCACGCGCGTCCTCAGAGTCGTTTCCGGTTCTTTACTACCAGCATCTTTTTCTTCTTCTTTTTCTTCTTCATCGATGTCTTTCCTCTTCGCCAACTTTTCCTCCGCGCTCGTCAAAGTCCCTCTTTTTTTCCCAGTGGCAGCAGCCCCAACATTTCCCAAGAGGTCAAACGTCCTCCTGGGATCATCATCATCGTCGAGTTTTTTTTTCTCCTCTTCGCTCGCGACGACAGCGGTGGTTGTTTCTCTCGTCGAAAGTTTCGACGACTTTGAATATTGCGATTCTTCTTTTTTATCTCTCGTCTTCTCGTTCGCCGACGACGATGATGCGTTCGTCTTTCTCGTTGTTTCCGTACTTTTCCTGACCTTTTTTACGGAACCCGAAGACACGTTCGTCTTTCGCGTCTTCTTCTCGTCCGCTTGTGCGTTTTCCTCTCGTTTGTTCTTCTTGCTGACCCACTTCGTGGGGTCGTGCCACTCTTGCGCGGCGATGATTTGCGCCAGTTCTCGTTTGCCCATTTTCTTCTTCTTCGTGTTGTTGTTGTTGTTCTTCTTCTCCTCGCCGCAAGAGCGTTCACTCTCGTCGTCGCTCTCTTTGAATTGGTCTCTCTCTCTCTGAGACGATGGTGTCGAATTTTTACGGAGGGAGAGATTCTATATGATGAGAGAGTAAAAAAACAACGAAAAGAGACAGACAGAGAGCAAAACGTTCTCGCGTTCTCTCGTGTATCTTCTTCTTCTTCTCTTTACACGCGTCTCTCTCCCAAGACAGGCAACAAAAAGAAGCGCAAAACACAAGGCGTTTGACGAGAGAGAATGATATTTTGTGTGTGGAGACGAAGGAATCAATCAATTGTCGAAAGAAGAGAGACGTAAGAAGGCCGACGTAAAAAATCCAAATATGAAATTGTACACAATCGCGGTTTTACTCTCCAAATATGATACCCTAAACTCTACACATGAAAACCCTAAATAAGTGGTTTCCAAAATTTTGCCATAAAAAACAACAATTAAAGAGGAGGAAACGCGCTCGTCACTCGCTCTCTCTGTGAATACTTTTGAGCTCTCCTTTGTCCTTTGCTCTGAAGAAGAAGACGAGCGACTTTTCCTTTTCGAAAGTTTTTCGAAGTTTGAGAAGTCGTCGTTGAGAGGAGGAGATGAGTTACGTGAGGACGTTTACTCGTGTCACCGAGTGTGCGCATTTACATGCGACGAAGACAAAGGTCGTTACGAGAACAACGCCTGTTCTTGATTCGTATTCTTCTTACGATGAGAGGCAAAGCTTTTTTAGGAGGAGGAAAAGAGAAAACGAGCGAAGGAGAAGACGAAGGCGCGCAGAAGCGTCGTCGTCGTCCTCGTCCTCGTCTTTTGTTGTTCCCGATGATGTTGCGAACGAGGACGACGAAGACGCGGATGAATTAACCAAAACCAAAACGACCAGATTGTATTGCCTCCTGACGGCGTGTTTCGCCGAGCGATGTAGAAAGGAATATCATCAAAACGCGAATAAGAGAGCTGTGTTCGAACACACGGTAGATTTCGGTTTGTCGAGGAGTGAAATACGAATAGACGAGACACGCGTGGAAATTAGTAAAAGACAACAAAGTGTTGACGACGACGACGACGACGACGACGACGCGATGATAGTTTTAAACCGAGAGGACGTGTTCGCAATCGAGCCGGACGATTTGACGGTGTATACTGTCGTTCAGACGAGCGAAGATGCGGGCGACAGCAGGGCTTTGGCAAAATTGGAGCCGTGTCGGATATACTCGAACACCATCGACAGAGTGTGCGCGCTGTGTCCTTCGGATAGCGTTAATCCGGAGTTAGCGCCAACTGCGTTAATCGCGGGGTTTAGTATGCATCGATTCGGCTTAGGCGTGGACCCGAAGGAAGATACGCGACGCAAAATTGCCTCTTTAAAGCCGTACAAAGGCAATAATTTAGCGGTGTTGGACGTGTGCACGGGATTGGCGTACACGGCGATTATGGCCTCGGAGCTGGAAAACGTTTCGAGCGTGACGACCATCGAGCTCGACCCGACGATGACGCAAATATGTGCCATGAACCCTCACTCGAAAGGTCTTTTTGGTCGTGCGAAAAATACGACAAAAAAAAGGAGCGAAGATGGCGGCGAAGATGATTACGAGAAACACAACATCATCTCGCAACTTTACGGCAACGCCTTCGACGTCATCCAAACCTTACCCGACCGCGCCTTTGACCGAATCATCCACGATCCGCCAACGTTCGCCTTAGCCGGTGAGCTGTACGGCGAAAAGTTCTACTCCGAACTTTTCCGCGTTCTCAAGCCGTCCGGACGAGTCTACCATTACACCGGGGACCCCTCCAGTAACGTCGCCGGCGGTGGCGGCGTTCGAGGCATCGTCAAACGCATGAAACTCGTTGGTTTCGAATCGGTCGAAATCGACCAACACGCGCACGGCGTCGTCGCCGCGAAACAACCAAACGTCAAGTTCTTTTCCAGCGGTAAAAAAGAAAAGAATATGTTAAAGAATGCTCCTAATAAAAGGGGGAAGACATCTTCTTCTAAGCGCCGCGACGAAAGTTTTAAAGGAGTTCGAGAAAGACGAGGAGGACGAGGACGAAACTCTTCGTTCGACGACGACGAACTTGACGAATTTGACGTTTTGTCCTCCTCCTCCTCCTCCTCCTTCTAAACGCAGTACACTCATCGCAAAACGAGAGAGAGAGAACAAAGAAGAGTCGTTTTATTGTTTGATCAAAACCGCACACATACGCGTGAAATAGAATAATAGATTTTTTTGCTCCTCTGCACCATATGTGGCTGTTTTTTGTCCTTCGTCTCGTTACAAAATTTTCCTTCTCGTTTTGGATAAAATGGAAAACACGCAGAGAGACGTCACAAAAACAGATGACGATGCCTTCTCTCGTCGCATCTTTCTCAAACTCGTTCGCGACGACAACCATAAAACCCAATGAGAACAGAGGACGAAAGGATAGTTTTTCATCCAAAAATCGTTATTTAAGTCAAAACGTAACGTTAAAATTAAAGTCGGATGATTGCGCGTTGGGAAGACGTAAACGACGCACACGAGGAGGAGGACGAAGCGGATCGTCTTCTTTCGTTGCCATCTCTGCGAACGGTGATGATGTCAATGTCGACGCACTGAGGAGACCAGAAAAGAAGACGACGAAGAAGACAAAGAGAGAAAAGAAACCTTTAAAGGAAATCGCATCGAATTTATTCACGGCGTTGAAACCGGTGCGTTTGCGAGACGACGACAGCGAAGCCGCGCAGGAGCTGAAAGCTATTCTGGAACTCGCTCGAAGTCGTCCAAGCGACGAAGGCGATAATGGTGACGTGAGCGGCGTCCGAGAACGCATTCGGGCGGAAGCAAAAAAGAAAGTCGGCACGACTGTCGCGAAGTATTGGAAGGCGAAGTTTAAGGAGTTTGGAGAGTCCGAGGCGGTGAAAGACGCGGCGCCGTTGATGGGGAGCGCGGTGAACGTGGCGGTGACCGGGTTAGTTTTAAGGATATTTTTACCGCGGTTGGCGGCGTTGAACGCGGTTGGAGGGTTCGACGAGTTGGCGGAGTTCTTCGGGATACCACCGAGAGACGATTTGATTGGATACTTGGATCAGATTAACGGTCAGCCGATGATTGCTATTTTTGGTATTTACGTTTTACTCTTCTTCGCGGAAAAAGTGACGATGACGGATGAGTTCTTACCGATTGGATTTGTGTTGCCGGTGTTGTCGCCGATGGTGTTTGGGAACGTGTTGAACGGAACGGTGTTGACGTCGTTGGCATCGACGATTGCGGCGAGCGCAAACTTTTGGTTGGGAAGAACGGTATTGCGAGAGAAAGCGCTCAACTTCAAATGGTTTTCCAAGGACGGAGAGCCGACGAGAGAGAGAAAATGGTACCAAGCGTTGGATAGACGATTCAATTCGGAGAATTACCCGGATCAAGTCGTCCCGGAAGGATTCAAATCGGCGCTGTTGTTGAGGTTGTGTCCGATTTTACCCATTCCAATCAGCGGTAACTGGTACGTGTGTGGCGTGACAAAGTTGAAGTACTGGGAGTTTTTCGCGGCGCACTTCATCGGGAGCTCCAAGACGGCGTTTATCGACGCGTATTTAGGAAGCATCATTTTGCGCACGATTTTGTCCCCCGAAGTCGACGGCGTGACTGGAGCGGTGAAAGAACAAGCGAAAAATGCGGTTATATTTGAAACGTGCGCGCTTTTAGGCGTTTCGATTTTAGTTTCCACGTACGCGACGCAGTTGTTCACGGACATTCTGGACGAGGAAGGCGTAGACGCGGACAGTTTTGGTTTCGGTAATAAAGAAGAAGAAGAAGAAAAACAAGAAACGACGACGACGAACGCGTTCGCGTTCGTCGGCGCCGCCGCGGCATCCACGGACGACGACGAAAACGAAGGAACTTCATCACCCGAAGCGGCAGAAACCGAAGAAGACAAAAAACTCAACCGAGCGCTCCCGGGCGAATCCTTCGATTTGATGTCCACGGACGAAGACGGTGAAGTCTTCATCAACGCCGGCGATTATTTATCTCGACAACGCGCGTTAGAATCTGGCGATTTCGACGCGTTGGCGGATATGGATAAGGCGTTTGAAAAGTTGAGCGAAGTCGACGACATGGGTCCGGACATGTGAGCGAACATTTTTAGTTCATATTTGTATTATTAAAGCAGTCAAAACAAATCCTCAGTAAAACACATCGCTGCTCTCTTCTTTCTCGCGCAAGAACATCAAGGAGTCATCATCATGGCGTCGACGGCGGCTTCTTTGTCTCCTCCTCCTTTGTCTTCCTCTTCTTCTTTTCAAAGTTGTCGTTCCTTTCGAAGACACTTCTCAAACACGTGTTATTACTTTAAACGACGGGGAAAGCAGTTAAGAAGAAAAACGTTCGTCTTTTCTCACAACGAAACGATGCAGACGAGCAGCGCGTTGAATCTTTTGCGAGGACCAAAGAAGGAGGAGAAAATGATGAAAACGAGAGAGACGAAGAAGACTTTAAGAAAACAAGGGGTGATTTCCGTGCCGTCATCGTCATCGAATTATAACCAACAACAAAGTAGTTTAAAATTTCTTTCACCTCAATTGACGGAAGGACTGGTGATTGCGATTTTCTGCGCGCTGGGTTCGTCTTTGAGCGCTTTTTTACTCGCGCTCGTACCAACACTACGAGCGGCAGCGAACGCGATGAACGAAGTCGCTTTACTCGCAGAGGCGTTGAAAGAGGAAATTCCGGACACTTTAGCCGCGGTTCGCGTTTCCGGGTTGGAACTTACGGACGCGCTGGAAGAAGTCGGCGAGTTGACGAGCGAAGTTACCGGGGTGACGAAACGGACGACGCGGGCGATTGATATGAGCTTAACGACTGCGCAAAGATTTGGAGGGATGGTTTATGAAGGGTCGAAAACGATGGTACCGAGTGCGAAGAGGCAGGTGAAGAATACGGTGAAACCGATGGTGAGGAGAACGGCGAATGAGATTGAAAGCATCGCCCGGGAAAGAGCGGCGATGGACCCGTACGCCGGCGAGATTGTCAGCGGAGTCGCGGCGACGACAAAGAAAGGAGTTGGAAGAGCGAGGAAAGTGATCGAAGCGGCTGGAGTGGCGAAGCAAGTCGGGCAGGTGTATAAAGCGGTGAAAGGAAAGCCGCCGAAAGTAAGCGATTAGATTTCTTTTATGCGTATTTAATGGAATTGCAGCAACTCATATTACATGTACAACTCTGTTTGCCGATTCAACAAAGCGGCGCGTATAATAATACATCGACTCCCATCTCAAAGTTTTTTTTGTCTCTGACTTCTAATAATATTCTCATGACTTCTAATATATACATTGCACGTCTTCCAGCGCATACAATACCGTTTTTAAATAGATGACTTTTAAATAAGTATCGATTTCTTCTTCTTCGTCTTCTCGCCTCTTCCCCAATTCGTCCGTCGTTAAATACATCTGAAAAAAGAGAATAAATAACAACTCCCTCCCGAAACACGCTCCGGAAGCTCCACCACCGCGGCTTAAAACATTCTCTCCACCGCTTTTACTCGTTTCAACAGCTCGCAAGCGTCGTACAGCTTTCCCAGATCCGCGCGGCGTTTCGCGCTCAAGGCGAGGAGCGGAAGGACGACGCGTATCTTCATTCGAGTTTTAGGTTGTTGCGGTGGTGTCGAAAGCATTACCCTCGCGGGCGATGCGACCGTTTTGTCGACTTTGACGTCTTTTGCTCCTCCTCCTCCTCCTCCTCCATCTCCTCCCAACTTTCCTTCGGAAAGAGAGGGAAGGGAAGAAAAGACGAGCCCACAACCCTCCTCACCACCAAAACCACCACCGGAGAACGTCGTCGTCGTCGTCGTCGATGATGTTCTCAAGAGCAACAGCGAGGTCGCGGCGATGTCGTCGGTCTGAGTGTTATTGTTGTTGTTATTAGTATTGCGTCGTCGGCGCGACGGGGTGTGCTTCTTCCTCTTAGGTTTTCCCGGCTGTGAAATCACATGCGGTGAGACCAAGGGGCCAAAACTCTTCTTCTTCTTCTTCTTCTTAGTATCATCGCAAAGAGTATCAGAAGGCGAAGGCGCGCGATTCTCCTTCCTTTTGTTATTCAAAAGTTGCATCGTGGTCGTCATCGCGGTGAATGGATCGCGACCGATCGATCGTGGCATATTGAATAAAAGGAAGATTTAAAAAAAGTGCGGAAAGGAAAAAGAAGAAATTTAGAAAAACCTCGTTGTTATGAGAGTACTCGCGAAGAGTTTGGACGTTTATATAACAGTGAGCGTGATGACTCATTACAGGAGTTATAATGAAATATACAGTAGTAGCAGTAATAATAATAATATATATACGCGCGAGGGAGGTTAATAGTTGTCACCCTCTCCTCCTCCTCCTCCTCCGATCATGTCTTTGATGTCATCCGGAGGCGGGAGCAAAGAGAATCGACCCCCTTGTTGCGGCTTGTCCGGGCTGAACGAGGAAAGTGCGGCGGGTGGCGGTGCCAAGTTTAATCGATTGCTTTGTTGTTGTTGATGCTGCCCGTAGCCGCCGTAGCCAATTTGACCGAAACTGTTGGTCGCATTTTGTTTGCCCATGGCGATGGCGTTGTGCAGATTTTGCGAATCTCGAACTTCCTTCTCCAACATCTCCTTCGTGCGCTTCAACTGTTCGTTCACTTGGACGTACGCGTTGTAATACCCCAACGATTCTTTTCGAAGCTGCTCCATGTCGTACTCTTGGTTCTTGATGTGATTGAGCAACTTTTGCTTCTCGAGATCTTGTTGATGGTTTTTCTCCACCAGCGATTCGGCTTTTTGCTCGAGCAAGGCGACTTGCCTTTGCAAATCGGCGATGATTTTCTCCAACCTCGCCGCGTTCGTGGCGTATTCGAATGCCTTCTCTCTGTACTCCACGGTCAACGCTTCGTACGCGATGCGAATTTGTGTGAGCTCTTCGCGCATTTGCATTTCGCGTTCTTGGACTTTTTCCAACGTATCGCGAGAGTTCGAGGCGTATTCTTTCGCCATCGCCGCCGCAACCTTGGCGTTGGCGACTTCACGCTCGGCTTCGGACATTTTTGAAATCACCGCTTGGTACTCTCCTCGGCGCGTTTCAATCGTCGACTCTAGCATGGATTGTTTTTCTTGCGCTTGCTTAACTTCCTTCTCGAACATTTTCCTTTGCGCCTCGTGCGCGACGAGCTTTTCCTTGACGCCAACGAGCTCGCGCTCTTTCTCCGCCAAAATCTCCGCTCTCTTTTCCATTTGAGCCGTACGCTCCTCCAGCTGCTTGAACTTTTCCTCGTTGAGTTTATGCTTTTCCGCTTCGACGGCAATTTTTGTCTCGGCTTCGTGCAATCGCTTCAACTTTTCTTCGTTGCGCGAGAGTTCTTCGGACATGTGCTTGGATTTCGATTCGAGCTCGGCGCGTTCCTTCTCCAACGTCGTCAACGCTTGCTTCAACGTCGATTCGGATCGTTCTACTTTTGCTAACTCGTCTTTTGCAAACTCGTACTTCTCCTCGAGGTCTTTCCACGTGTTTACAGTTTCTCTTAACGTTTCCTCGACGGTTTGTAATCTGGTTTGTGCGTTTTGTAACGCATACCCAAGCTCTTTTGATTCCTCGAGTTCGTTCTCAAACGCCGCCTTCTCCTTCTCGAGTTGCTCAACGCGCTGATCCAACAAGGCGCGTTGCTTTTCAATTTCAGATAATCGAGCGGTTTGTGCGTACAGATTTCTCTCGTTTTCACCGTTCGTTTCCGTGAGCTTCGAAAGCTTCGATTCAGAGGTGGAAACCTCCTTTTGAAGTTGGTCACGAGTCTGAGCCAACAACGAATTTTCCTTCTCGAGCTTTACACGCGTAGCGTCGTTCGCCTTCTCGCGCTTTTCCATCTCACCAAACGCCTTTTCGAGTTTAGACTTGGTATCTTCGGCGTTGGAGGCGCGTGCGGATAATTCACGCTCGACAGCTTCGAGCGCCGTGATTCGCGCCTCCATCTTTTTCTTTTCGTTTTCGAGTGAAAGCAATTCTTTCTTCGCCGCCGGCGCATCGCGTTCGAGGAAGGACAGTTTCGTCTCAAGCACCGCCTTCTCTTCCATGGATTTCGCGTACTGGTCTTTCGTCTTGGACAATTCTTCGGCAATTTTCGGATCGACGGTTGGTTTTGATGTTTTCGCCTTTTCGACTTCGAGAGTGGCAATCTCGCGCGATAATCGCGTATTTTCGCTTTGCATGCGTCCAAGCTCCTCTTTCGCGGCTTTATGATCCGCACGCGCAGCGACGGCTTCGTCTTTGAGCTTCTGCATTTCTCTCGTCGAGACTTTTGCCGGTGAATTCGCGATTGTTTCGTTAAGTTCGACCTTGTGCAACGAAATTTTTTCTTCCAAAGATTTCACCTTCGCTTCCAACTTAACCTTCTCCGTGAGTAGTTTCATACGTTCCGTCTCTTGTCGTTCGATCGTCTTCACTTGCTCGTCTGGTGAAGCGATTTTCTCTTGCATCGATCGAATTTTCTTCTCCAATTCTTGCGTTTTTTGCTCCGCGACCTCTAGTTTGAACTTGGCGTTGGACACGTCGCGTTCGCTCGCATTTTTCGCTCGCGCAAGTTCGTCCGAGATTTTGTCCTTCTCCCTCTCCAAAGCTCGACGCACGTCTTCGAGTTCGTTCTTCGCTTTGCGTGTGACGCTCGCAACATCGGATTCGAGTCGAGATATCGTCTTTTCGAGTTGCTTCTTCTCGTTCTCCGCGGATTTACGTAAATCCCGCATGTCGCGCTCGAACGTCTTTGTCGCGTCCTTTTGGCCTTGCTCGCGTGCTTTCGAAGCTTCGTGATCCAAACTCTTGAGCGCTTTGATTTCGTTTGCAAAATCACCTTCGACTTTCTGAATCTCCACTTGATGCGATTTCTTGAGCGCTTCGATCTTGTCGTCCGTGTCTTTGAGTTTCGCCTCATGCGCCTTGGTGATTCGCGCCAGTTCAGCTTCGTATCGCTTCTCGCTTTGCTTGTCCGGAATTTCTACGTATTTAATCACCTCTTCCGCTTTCGTAATCGTTGGAACGTTGTTGTTGTTGTTGCTATTGATACTACTACTCTTCGGTGATGACGATACGTCAGACGCTGGCGGCGAAGATACGGTCTTCTCTTCTTCCTTCGTCGCAGCCGCGACGATGGTCGGCGCAACCGCCGCAGCGCGAAGCTGCGCGATTTCGGCGATATACTTCGTCTCTGACTGTTTCTTTTGGCGCTCAAGCTCGGAGAGCTTGGCAACGAGTTCTTTGTTGAGTTCTGCTCTCGTCCGTTTGATCTCGTCGTCCAAACTCGATTCGATTTTCTTTAACCGGTCGATTTCGTGTTTGTACGTTTTTTCCGCTTCTTTAAACCCGACTGTTTTCGCAGATTCGATATCCTTGGCCATGGATTCCGTTTTCTTCGTGAGTTCAGATTCTTTGTTCTTATACCGTTTAATCTCTTCCGCAAGTAACGAGCGAGCTTCTTTTTGACCTTCCTCGAACGCTTTCATGGAATCAGCGTTGATGTTTTTCATCGATTGAATTTCCTTTCGCATCAGTTCTTGAGCCTCTTTTGATTCCGCTCGCGCTTCTTTGATTTTCGCTTTGTATTCCGCCTTTGCCTCTTCGAGTTCTTGTTTTGCAAGTTTTTTATTTTCTTCGGCTTCTGCTCGCAAAAGTTTTCTCGCTTCCGCCGTGCCTTCATCGATGCGCTTTTTGATGTTCTTGGATTCGTCCGCGAGTGTTTTCTCCTTCTCGGCGAGCGCCTTGCGCTCCATCTCGAAAGCCGCCGCCGCTTCCTTCTCTGCCTCTGACACCTTCTTTTCTGCATCCTCGACTTTTTTCTTCGCTTCTCTGAGAGCTGTCTCCGTCGATGCTTTCAATTCTTTTCGAAGTTGCGACGTTTCTTTCTCCAGCGCCTTCTTGCGACTTTCGACGTCTTTTTCCGCCTTGTCCAAGATTTTCTTCTCGTGCTTCTCGAGTGTCTCCTTCGATATCCCGGTCGGAACTTCGACGAAGTACTCTAACTCGACGATTTTCTCGATAGGTTTCTTCGATTCAAGCGCTTTACGCGCAGATTTCAACTCCTTCTCGAGCTCTTTCACGGCTTTCGTGTTCTCGTTCTTTTGTTTGCGTTCGTTTTCGATGGATTTCTCCAAGTCTTTGATTTTCAACTTCAACTCTTCGTTCTTCTTCTTCACTTCGTCTTTGGTCAAATACACCTCGACGAGTTTCTCCACTTCCACCTCTTTCGGTGCCGTGTCTTGCTTCAACTTTTCGAGTTTTTCAATTTCCGACTTCAACTCCGCTTTACCGAGTTCTTTCGCGCGCTTCAAATCGGATTCGGTAATACCAGTCGGGACTTTCTTCTCGACAATCTTCTCAACAACTTTTTCGACTACTGTTGGCACATCTTTATACACCGGAACTTCAACAATCTTTTCAACAATACGCTCAACAATGACTGGCGGACTCATGGTGCCACTCGCTGCCGGGGAAAGAGTACCCGATCTTTCGTTCATTTGCGCACTGGCGTTTCCAGATTTGGATTTCATAATAGATGACATCGGCGCGTCCACCATCGGGGCCGCGTACTTCGCTGATTTGCTCGCAGGAGTAGTGAAGTTTGAGGTAGAAGACATAGCGGGAGCCGGCGTGGATTGATCGAGTTTCGACATTTTTGAGATTGGCGTGGTCGCCCCCGCACCGCCGCCTTTGACCATTTCGTGTTGATTTGGATCGAATCGAATCGATGCGTGTTTCGGAGAGTACTCACGCGAATGGATACCAGAAAGCACAGCCAAAGCAGACGATTTCGACGATTGGAAGTTCTCACCGAACGCTTCCTTTTCTTCTTCTTCTTGCTTCTTTTGAGCGTCTTTCATTGCGCGTTTCATGGAGGCGAGCATTTGCTCAGCAACTACGCGTTTCGATTCGAGACGACTGGCGTTTTCCGCCGCAACCTGCGCTCTTTCCTCCGCCATTTCCAAGCGTTGCTGCAACGCTTGCGCGGCAATGCCCACGCGATCGTTGCCTTCCGATTGTCGAGCGCGAAGTAATTCGAAAGTTAATCGTTGGACATCCTCGTTCGCGAGCTTCAATTTTTCCTCCATGACGACAAAGTTGACGTTTCGGAAAATGTCCTCTTCGACGAGATCGATGTGATCTTGCACGACAACCTTCGTATCCGCGTGCATCTCTTCGATCGTCTTGCTCAACGACGCAATCTTCTTCCCACTTTTCTCATTCGCTTCCGCTAAATCTTTCGTCAGTTTTTCGATGTTCATCATGGCGTCTTTTTGAACCTCTCGAGAGCTTTCCAACAACTTCTTGTTCGTCGAGTTCTCTTTCGTCAACTCTTCCGTTTCTTTTTCGTACTTCGCGGTTTCTTTTTGCAACAAAACGATCGCATGTTTCGCCTCGGCTAGTTGGGTCGCCTTTTCTAAACCTTCTGAGTGTAAATGGTCTTTGATTTGCTCGTGCATTTTTTTCATCTCCTCCAACGCCTTTGATTTCTCCTCCAAAGACATCGCCAGCTTCTTCTCGCCAGTCGTAAACTCGCCCTTGTGCTTGGAAAAGTTTTCGCGTTCGACTTCTAAACTTTTCTCGGCGGCAAGTTTTGATTGTTCGGCTTTTTCGAGGAACCATTTCAGCTTTTCATTCTCCGCAACAGTCGTTGCCAATCGATCGTCCAGCTTTTTCACGTTCAACGACGCCTCCGAATCTGCGTTTTTAATGAAATCTTTCAACTTGTTCACTTGTTCGTTCAAACCTTTAACAATTTTATTTCTATCGTCCCTTTCGTTGTGAGCGGCTTCCTCTGAAGCGTGAATTCTTGCCTCCAACTCTTTAATCTTCTTCGCGTACCGATCGCTCAACTCGAGAGTGCGTTCCGAGTGTTCTCTTCGTATCTCCGCGACCTCGTTCGCGTGCTTCACTTTCATTTGAGAAATCGCGTTCGGCAACAATTTGATCTCGTCCTCGTTCAACGCCACGTCTTCGCCGTCGTTGTTCTTTACCACGACGACGTTTGCGTTGGCATTTTCATTCGCGTATCTCGTTCTCGCCTCCATCAACATATCGATGTCGTCCCGCATTTTTTCGTTGGCCGAATTCGCGATTTGGTAAAACTTGGACGAGCTCAAATCTTTCGCCGCTTTCCCATTTCGAATATTTCGATCTCTCAAAGCGACTTCTGCCATGCTCGCCATTAATCGTGCGTTCGAGATGTCGTTCGCACGTTGCCTCAGTTGCAAGTTAATCGTTTCAACGACTGATTCGATATCCTCCACGTCCACAAACTCCTTCGGTTTAAACGCTTTATCTTTGAACAACATAATCAACGACGTCCGGCTTTGCATGAATCCAACGCTCGTCACTTTCGGAGCCACGGACTCTAAATCAAACAAAGGAATCTTCAATCGCAACGGTTGCGTTTGTGCCCCGCTCGAGACAGCCGGTAACAACGCGTTGAACAAACCTTCCTCTTCCTTCCCTTCTTCGGCGTCGAAACACACGTACGAAGTGGTCACGTACATCTCCCCGTTCCCGCTCGCTTTCGGTAACAACGCTTTACACTTGATCGGTCCTTTCGTCACTTTCTCCGACGGCGCGAGTTCAAAGAGTTCCCACGCGCCTCCGAGTTCCACGGACGCTTTCGCGAGTTCCGCGGAGAGTTTCGCCCTCGTCTTCCACCCGCGAACCACCGCCTGGACTTTCCTCAACGCTTTAATCATTTGCTGCTCGGCAATAACATCCGATTTGTCGGTGTGTTGCGAGGACAGCATGGAGTGCGATCGACTCGATGTCATCATTCCAGCAGCAGCATTAGTAACATCAGTCTCTGTCGATATCGACGGCATCACGCCTTCAAACGCGCTCACGTCGTCTTCCTTTTTCGTTGTTAAATTCGCGTCCTTTCCCAGATCATCATTTTCAGTCCTCCCCGTGGTGGTCCTTCCTCCGACTGCGGATTTCGACCGCGATTTCGATCGGTTCTTTTTATTTTTCCCCATTATTTTAAATGTTTCTTCGATAAATAACGACAAAACGGGAGCAGCGCGCGCGGATTTTCAAACCAGAGAGATGCTTTTGCGCGTCGTTTGCGTTTTTTTGCGCGTCGTTGTGTGATGCGTTTGGATCTCGCGTGTGGCTGAATTTGTCTTGGATTTCCTTTGGTGTGTGATGTGTGAAAGAGATATTTTTGGTGTTGATCCGGAACAAGAGCAAAAAGGAATTTTTAAAAGTGTTGTTGGTTCAAACAAAAACAAAATTTAAGGGCGAGAGACGATTTTTTTTACACAAAAACACACACACCACGTGTTTGTTGTGAGACTACACACACACTTAAACACGCGCGCAGAGAGAGAGAGAGAGAGGCAACGATGATGCTGATGACGGCGCCTACTACTGCTACTACTACTTCTACTCCTTCAGATGATGTGCCTCCTCTTTTTCTGCGATGTTTTTAGTGGTAAAAACGTTTTGTTTTGTTTATTGAAGTAAAGAGAGAATTGGAAAATGAGCGAAGAGGAAATCGTTGAGAATCGAACGAAAGGTGTCACCGGAAAGACGGTGCAATTGTTACGCACTCTCGGGGTGACGCGATGGACGCAAATGCAAGAAGACGCGATGGATAAACTCTATCTAGAGGAAAAGGAAAACTCGAAAGATGGATTGATCTGCGCGTCGACCGGGAGTGGGAAGACGTACGCGTTTTTGATGCCGGTGTTGATGCGGTTTTTGTTAAAAAGTGATGATGAAGACAAAGAAGACAAAACCAAAGTGAAAGCGATCGCTGTGTTGCCGACGAGAGAGCTCGCGCAGCAAGTGTTTGAAAAAGCGAAAGGTTTGTTCGAAGAGGCGAACGGTATTAACGTCTGTTTGTGCGTCGGAGGGGTACGCTCGCACGAGAAAGATGCGGAAGATATCATTAAACGAAAACCGAAACTGGTCGTCGGGACGCCCGGGAGGATGTTGGAGTTGAAGAAGCTCAACGTTTTAGACCTGTCGAAAATTGAGGTGCAGATCTTAGACGAAATCGATCGTTTGTTAGATGGCGGGTTTGAGAACGACGTGTTGGACGTTTTGAGGCCACCTGGTTCGTGTCAAACGATATGCGCGACGGCGACGGCGAGAGGGAACTTGCGACGTTTTTTGAACAAGACGTTGGCGTTTGGATATAAAGAGATTGGCGGGAAAGTTACGACGACGGATGAGAATGGGCTTGAAGTGCACAACAGTTCGAGCGAGATTGGTGGGAACGTCGCGCACTGCGCGTATGCAATATCAAAGAGTAATAGCGATAACGAAACGGCGCAGATATACGCGCAAGCTATTTTGACAGCTTTTAAAGGCTTGGTCACGGCTTCTTCTTCTTCTTCTTCGAATTTAGAAAAATCGCAGTGTTTATGTTTCGTTGAGACGAAATCGCTGTGCGACAAGATTGAAGTTGCGTTACAGAAAGAATCGATGGCGGTGAGTACTTTTATTATTGAGCTTATTCGTTTATTTCTTTTTGTTTTCAATGATGATGAAGAGGATGATGATGATGATGCAACAAGAAAAGATGTTCGTGAAGACAACACCTCGTACGTTACTTTACCTTCTCACGAAGATGAACGTTTACAAGACTACAATTCTCTGAAACATTTTTTACTAATTGCATCATGGTTGTTATCATCAACATCATCCTCGATGCGAGCGTGGCGATGACGATATACCATTTTATCACATGTTAGACTGTCGAGACGCTTTTAGACGGGCGTCGATGTGCACAAAAATCATTCCGAGCTACGCGGACCTTTTTCGCGACTTTACACATTTAGGGGATTCGTTTTGAAACGCTCACGTGCCACTTTTTCTTTCGAAAATCTCGTTCGTTCGCGCTCACTCTTGTACGTGTACTGACAAACTAACGTTCTCTTACCACTCAAAAGCAGGGGACGACAAATCAAAAGATTCAAGTTCGCTCCTTACACTCCTCGCTCCCGCAAAACCAACGCGACCTGACTTTACTCGAAGCGCGCAACCGCTCCATCGATATCATCGTTGCCACAGACGTCGCTTCGCGAGGAATCGATCTCCCTGGCGTCGAGCTCGTTATTCATTGCGGTTTCCCGAAGGATTCTGAATCCTACGTTCACCGATCCGGGCGCGCCGGAAGACCTGGATGCAACACTAGAGGCTGTGCTTTGATTTTACACTCGCCCGAGGACGGCGGCAAAGTCAGCGCGTTCATTGAAGCCGAGACGAACGTGCGAGTAAAACGCTTAACGAATGTTCGCGAAGCCTGCGCGTTCATCGTCGAGGATAATCGGGAGAAATCAGACGCGTCGATCAAAGAAGAGCGAATAGAGAAGGAAAAGAAAGAGCGATTAGGGGAGAATATCTTAATCGCGCAACGATTTCAAATGTTGGACGAGGAGTTGGACGGACTGCAGAGCTCCATGAAAGGCGGGACGAAGACGAAGAGGAAAGGAGGAAAGAGATGAGCGAGAGGAAGAAAAACGTACGTTAGCATGAATAGTTCGTAGCAATTTTAGCCTTTGTATCATTATAATAAGAAGCACGCGTCCCAGTCGCGTGGAAATGACGCGAACGAGAGATGAACATTTTTCTCTCCTTCGCTCAATGTCTTCATAAATAAAAGAAGACGAACACGATGCCAACAAAAGAGAAAAACGAATTCATAACCAAAATCGAGCGGTTCGTGCGAGATGAACTGCGAAACCACGACGGATCTCACGACTTTTGGCACATTCATCGAGTGCGTAACAACGCTTTATCGTTAGCAAAACTCGAAGGCATCACTTCCGAGGAGGATTTGACCATCGTCGAAGTCGCTTCTCTGTTACACGACGTGCGAGATTGGAAGTACGCAGAAGAACAAAGAGGGAGTTTCGAGGATGTCGTCGAGGACGTTTTAAAAGAATACGAGCACAAAAAGACAGTCGTGGATATAGTAAACAATATTGGGTTCAAAGAAGAGTTGTCTTCGACCGCCTCTGCATCCACGCAAGGCGATACTTCTCGTATTAGGGGTGACATAAAATTCAAAATCGTGAGCGATGCGGACAGACTCGACGCCATCGGGGCGATTGGTATAGGACGGACATTCTGTTTCGGAGGCGCTAAGAAAAATCCAATGCACGATCCGGGTGTTCCACCGAACGTAGGTTTGACGAGAGAGGAGTATCAAGCGGCACACAATCCAGGGATGATAAATACGACCATCAATCACTTTCACGAAAAACTTCTAAAACTAAAAGATATGATGAAAACGGAGAGCGGTACGAAGATGGCGTTGAAAAGACACGAGGTCATGGAGAGGTTTCTGAAAGATTTTCACGACGAGTGGGAAGGACTGTAATTGCTCGGGTGTGTATTTATCTACGAGCGCGCTTATATGTACCTAATATGTGTAAATTACTATCACCTACTGCGGCTATCTAAAAACTAATACAGCGACTTCCCCGACGCGATGTTTTTCGTGCGTACTTTCAAATAGTATTTCGTAAACACGTTATGTTTCTCTGAATACACAGGGATGTATAACGTTCGCGCGAGGAAATCGGTCGATTTTGAGTTATCAAGAAACGGTAAACTTCTGACCACATCCCAACCGTAATCGTTCGGCTCTGCTTTGAAATATTTTTGACTGTCGTTTGTTTCGTCGGTTTCGACGAGGAAATCGCACGGCGAAGACGCGTTTGGAAAGAACCACTGGTTTACATGCGCTTGATTCTTATCGTTCAAACCTACGGGTGCACCCGCGGTACCTTTGCCGGCGGCACTTTCGAAATACATCGGTAGTGCGCCGTTAAATGCGCCTTTAATGAACCGTATTCGGTACTTTTCATTCGGTAAATGAAAATGCGAAGGAAATCGGTACCACTCGTCGCCGACGCATACGTTAATATCGTCGCTTGGCCTTTTATCCGGGAGCCACTCTAAAGGGTTCACAGGTAACGAGGCGTATACTTCAATCGGCGCACCGTAATACGTAATTAATGCAAACGTCCTCGATGCCGATAGCACTATGAACAACATCAACGATAAAACGCCGAGTAAAGCCCCGAGGAGCGAAAACGCTCGTTGCGACGATTTAATAAACTGCCCAATTTTAGCGCGCTTAATGACGCGTGAAAAGGTTTTGAACGTATCGAATATCGCAGCAACAGTTATACCAGTCGATAACGCTAAAGGACCGTAGACGATGTACAAAAACCGTTCCTCTTTATGCGGCATCAAAGAGAAAAATACCAACGCGACGTGAAATGGCAACGCGCAAAATAAGAGCGCCAACCAAGGCACTTTCCTTCTTTTACTCGTGGAAGAAGAAGCCTTTGTTTTCTTCTGCTTCGCCTCTAAAATACGTTGAAACGCGTGCGAAAACAAGGCCATTATCGGCGCCACGAACGCCAACGGAAACGCGACGTTGAAATGCAACGCTAAATTCCGCAAATAAAACGACCAATTCTCCGTCCCGTACAGCTCGGAGCCTCCGGAACCTCGAACGTTGTACTTCACGATGTTCACTAACGAACTCGTCCATTCCGTTTTGAGTATTCCGTTCGAGAAACCACCGTAAAAGAACGTATCGCACAAAGTGGACAAACAAAATAACACCACTGCCGGTAAAACGATCGCTTTCGCCGTCCTCCACGCGCTCACCATCCACATCGACAACGCGCCAATCGGCACGCACGCTACACCCGCGAAGGGCCATCCGAGTAAAACGCCAACGACGCACCACATGCACGCCCTCTCCATCGCCCTCGACTCAATCACCAACGTTTCCTCGACGACGACATCGTCGCCATCCTCTTCCTCGTCGTCTGAAACCTTCTCTTTTTTCTTCTTCTTCTTCACCTCCTCCTTCGCGATGCACTCCCCGAACTCGTCTCGCGTCGCTCGAAAGTTCGCGTACTCGATTGAACTCGCCACCGCTCGAGTCACGCACATCATGGCAAAACTGTTCGGCAACATCGCCGTCGATGAGACGTACGCTCCGGTGGCAAAACTGAGCACTAAAAGTACCGTCGCTCCGATTTTCGGTTCAATCTTCAAACACTCCTCGACGAGAAAACAGTCGCCTCGTGCGCTCAATATCGCCAACAGCACGCGAATCGCGTAAAACGCAACCTCCTTGCCACCACCGCAGCCGAGTAAAAACCGAACGGGTAATCCAATCCACGCGTGTAACAAGACGTACAAATACGATCGCAACTTGTATTTTCCGGAAAGCTCCCACGATTGCAGACCGATATCGCACAGGAGGAAATGTACCGGTTCGATGGTTTGGAAGGTCTCGTCGCAATCGTGGATGAGATTGTGAAACGCAGAGGAAACGCGAAAGGTTAAGAGCACGAGGAACAAACGCGAATGCGACGACGAAATTTTGTTCTCGTTCTTCTCGTTTGCATCTTTTCTCGTCGTCCTCGTTTTGAGTGTAGTAGTAGAGGACATTATTTGAACGCGTTCGTGCGTCGCGAAAATGTGAGCAACATCCACTGAAAAAGGGATAAAATGGAAACCAAATCTTCACTCGTTCGAGCGCGTAACGAAGCTTAATAAACACACACGGGGAATAAGAAGATAAAATGAGCGAACCGTCGTTCGAAGCGGCCGTGCGCACGTTGGAGGACATGTTCCCAGATTTAGATCCGATCGTGGTCCGTTCAGTTCTGGACGCCAAAGACGGGGACATGAACGAAACGACGACGAAATTATTAGCGATGAGTCGAAGCAAACGAGGCGGAGCGGAACCGTCGAGAGGAGGAGGAGGAAACGGGTACGGGGACGCGCCGAGGAGCGAAAGCATGGGAGGAGGAGGACTAGGAGGAGGGATAGACGTAGGAGGTGGGGAGGAGATTAATCCGTACTCGAGAGATGCCAGGTAAGGTTTAGGAATGCGCATCATCATCGCGCGTTCATTTCTCTCATCATCATCTCTCTCGTTCTTTTTACGCGAAGCGCGCGCGATCGATGTTCGCATAAAAAGGAACGAGACGCGAACGGTTTTCGAACCGTTCGTCCACTTCTTCGCGTTCGAAAAGTGTTCTCACGTGCAAATTATCGCACATCGACCGCGTTTTCGCGACAGAGAACGTGATAAACCGAGCGGATGTGTGCGTTCGCGCGCATCGTTTCAATCGCTCGCTTTCGTGCTTCGTTTTCTTTCTCTCGGGTGGAGCAGCTTCCTCGAGAAAAAACGAGACGAAAAGCAGCTCTCACATAAAAATAAAAACAAAAAAAATATTGACATCCCAAACACAAACTTCTTTCTTATTAAAGGCACAGCAGCGTATACAACAGCCAACCACCTCCGGACGACGACGACAACTTTTGGGGATGGCTCACCGGGGAAGAGAACGGGCGAAGGGTCCCGGCGTCGAGCGCGAATTACGCCACCGGAATCACCGAGGACGACGACACGTTCAATTGGTTGGCGAACCAGGCGAATTATTACGCCGGGGAGTTATCGAGAAACGTGAAATCTATGACCGATGCGATCGCGGAGGAGTTATTGGGACCAGCCGAGGACGAGGAAGGGGATGAAATTGAAGAGGAGGACGATTCGGTGAGAGGCGACGGGCACGTCGTGGCCGGCGGGGCGACGTTGAACGCGAGTAGAAGAGGGAAGGTGAAGGAAGAGAAACCGAAAATGAAACCGAAGAAGAAGAAAACGCCGCGAGAGTTGGAAGAAGAGGACGATCCTTTGGGAGGGTTTTTGGAGTTGCTGGGTTTAGAGGACGAGGAGGACGAGGAGTACGTGCGCAGAGACTCGAAAAAGGACAAGTAGTTGAAATGTGAGATTTATTTTTTGTATGTTACGTTCGTCGTTTGAGAATGAGAGATTGAGAGAGAGTCCCGGCAGCGCGAGAGAAAGATCGAAGCGAGAGATACTCTGCGAGAAGACCACCACCGTGTTATTAATACTTATTAGCAATTACCATTATTATATACCAATCATTCAATATTTTCATCCGAATATTCGACGCGAGTTGACCACCGACGTGAGCGAAGAGGACGAAGAAGTCGAGCTTCTCGATTTGCGCGCGGTGTTTTTCGCGGTCGAGAGAATGTGCGCGGAAGAATGCGAGAATGGTTTATGCAAAGCTTCTTTTCGTTTTTCTTTTTCGCGTCTCCGGAGCTCTTCAACAGTCACCGGACTACGCACGGGCGCATCCGGGAACCTCTCGAACCGCTCCGTCGCGAAAGAGTCGTTCCATTCAGGCTTTTTTTTATTCGATTCTCTTTCGACGTCATCCGAGACATCCGAGACGATAGATCTTCGACCTTCTTTTCTTTGCTTCATCTCTTCCGTTCGCTCGCTGTATCGTTTTTCAAAATCAATGCGCGTCGATGCTTTGCTCATACTTTTCTTTTTCTCATCATTTACTTCGTGTAACTGCACAGCGCTGCTCTTCGCTTCGCCTCCCATCATTTTCTTCTTCGCGCGCGCCGTTTCCGTCCTCCTCTTCTCCTCGGCTAAAATCCTCCTCGCCAACGCAACCGCTTCAGCTTTTACGTTCCTCTCCATCACTCGGTTCTTCATCTTCTCCTTCCGCAATTTCTCTCTCAACATCGTCTTCTCGTCTTCAATCGTCTTCTTCTTCTCCTGAATTGCGTCGTCCTCGTGACGTCTTTTATCCTTTAAAACTTCTTCAACCGCTTCCTCCTTCGCCCACACCTCCTCCTCCTCCTCTTCCTCTTCGAGCGTCTCTAACACCCGATGCGGCGGCCGAGATAACCTCGGCACGACGCTCTTTCTTTCCTCCTCCTCCGCGAAAATTTCATTCTTACTCTTTTCCTTCTCCTTTCTCTCAAAATCCCTCTTCGCCAACGCGGACGCGCGTTGCCACTCGTGAAAGTCAACGCCACACGGAATGTCCCATGTCGTCGTTTCTGCTAAATCCCCATCATCTTTTCTTCCCGAGATGGTAAAGTCAAAACATCTTTCTTTCACCACCAAAGGAGAAGAGCGAGAAGAAGAAAATCGCTCTCCCTCCTCTTCGTCTCCCTTGTGGTGGTTTTGCGTCTCATCGCTCACCC
>Ga0255765_1001406_pt1 | contig 29770 bp, 19 predicted proteins | sample 041ome_8_FD_179965 | JGI IMG/M metagenome (GOLD analysis project Ga0255765, IMG submission 179965) | Coastal salt marsh microbial communities from the Groves Creek Marsh, Skidaway Island, Georgia - 041407BS metaG (version 2) | ecosystem: Environmental > Aquatic > Marine > Intertidal zone > Salt...
GCGTCCGAAGCGTACTTGGTTGGCTTGTTCGAAGACACCAACTTGTGCGCCATCCACGCCAAGAGAGTCACCATCATGCCGAAGGATGTCCAATTGGCGAGAAGAATCAGAGGCGAACGCGCTTAAGTGTGTCTTCTCTCTCGTGAACGATTCGTTTACACACAATCAAAAACAAACAAAAAAATGGAAAGTATTCTTTCCACCATCACCAAGATTTATAAGATTTCTCTCTTCGCTTTACAACAATAGATACGGTACGCGCAAACATACACGCTTTTTAATTTCTACTACACAGAAATTTGCTCTCCAACCCTCATTCTCACTCTTCGATTTAATTTTAGTCAAACACCTGCTCGCCACTCATAAACGCAAGCCAGACGATAGCACCGACAACGTACACCGCAGACGTCATGTACATGACATTTGACCACCCGCTTTCCACTGAACGCGAAAGAATCCAACCGACGACGTATGTGCCAACCATCCCGGCTATGGACCCGGCGGTGTTCGCCACGCCGTGAATAGTGCTCGCGTATTTCGGTCCAATCTCCGCAAAGTTGACGAGGAACCCAGACTGAGAAAACGCCGTGCACCCGACGGCGAAGGTTAACGTTGATAATGCAAACCCAGGCGTGATTGCGAAACCTTTCATACCCAAGACGAGCAAACACAAAGCTGGACCTAAAAAGCCGACGGATTGTATGAACTTGCGAGTGGTGGCGGTGGAGATTTTCCACTCAGAAAGCATCCGATCGGCTAGAATACCGGCAAATACACCGCTTACCGCCATAGTAGCCCACGGTAAAGCTGAGAACCAAGAACTCGTGGCTAAATTGAGTTTGACGACGTCGTTGAAATACTTTGGCATCCACGCCAAGAGAATGAAAAAGCCAAAGTTGTTGACAAAATTGGCGACGACGCACGCCCACGTGGCTGGATGTGAAAGTAACATCTTCCACGGGGTTGCCTTTTTCTCCACCTTTGCTGCTACTTCTCTCTCATCTTTTGCTCCACCACTACTCCTATTATTGCTATTACTACTACTGATATCAACAATCGCACCGCCATCTTCGATAAATTTCAACTCCTCCTCTCCGACTCTTTCGTTTGCGCGCGGGTAACTTGTCGCGAACGAGTTCCAAACCGCCGCCCACGCGACGCCAATCGCGCCAAATACGTAAAATGGTCCAGCTATTCCAAATCTCGACATCAACAATGGTGCGACTAGCAAACCTATCATCGAGCCACTTTGAAATCCACCCATACAAAAGCTCACCGCTCTCGACCGTTCAAATTTTGGTACCCATCGCGAGGCCACGTTGTTCATGCACGGCAACGCCACGCCTTCGCCTAAACCCATCACCACGCGACAAAAACACAACAAAGGAATAGATTTCGTCGACGCCGCCAACGGTGTCACCATCGTTGCCAACGACCAAACCAACAAACCTCCCAACAACACTCTCGCTCCGCCTATTTTATCCGCCAATACTCCTCCGAATATCGGCGTCAACGCGTATCCGAACAAGAAAGACGACTGGATTAAACCGAGAACTTTAACGTCCCAGCCGTTGATTTTGGACATGGGTAAACCGACGATGGACATGATCACTCGGTCCGCGTTGCACAAAAGCAGCGCGAGCGCGACCAAGGATAAAATCGTAAACCGATAGTTTTTCTTCTTTTTTTCATCTTCTCCTCCTCCTCCTCCTCCTCCTCCTTCTCGTTCCACCGCCGCCGTCGAAAACACCACTGGAAACGACGACGACGAAGAAGAACAAGAAAAAGAAGCGTTCTTCGTCGAAGGATTCAGACGAAGGAGAATAGCAAACTCGCGCTTCTCACGGCTGCCGTCGTTAAACTCATCGTCGCGAGGAGAAAACGAGAAACCGACGGTTCCTCTTCGTCCGCGAAGAAGACAGTTACCGCGCGAAAAAAGCGCCGTCGTCGTCGTCGTCGTCGTCGTCGTTTTTCTTCTTCTTCTTTTCGCATCGAAAGCACCACCACCACCACCACCACCACCACCGGAGGAAAAATCAGTCTTCTTCTGTATCGCGGCGGCGGCGAGGTTGGTCGTTGTCGTCATCGTCATCGTCCGATCGCGTGCGTTTGTTGTGTCTGATGTCGGGCGGGTAAAAACTCTTCATTTTCAATCGCTTTTTTACCATCAAATCACTCAAAAAGAGAAGAGACACGAATGGCAGTCGTTACCGACGAACCGTCCACGTCTTCGTCATTGGATGATGACGATGATATTGATGACGATGATCGCAACAAGAGTGCGAACAAAATAGCCGACGAGTGCGAAACCATCGCTCTGGAGCAAAAGGAATCGAAACAGGAAGAACTCGTCTCTCGATTGGAAAGAGAGTTGTTGAAGCGAGAGAACGTGTCGCAAACGCATTCGCTGGAAGAGGAAGAGCAATCGAAACAGTTTAGGATACAAATGGCAAAGTTAGCCGCGCAAGGGAACATGGGATTGAATGAGCGAGGTGGGGAGATGACCTCGTTATCCCCAGAGGAGTGCGGCGGGAAGACGGAGAAGTATTGGTGGACACAAACGGAAACGGAGATTGTGATTTACGTTCCGCTGGAGTCGTTCCAAGTGAAAGGGAGAGAGTGTAAAATCGACATCAAACGGAAGACGCTAGACGTGAAGATACGAGACGAGGACATTTTTAGCGAAGGAAAGAAGAACAACAGGCTCTTCGCGGACGTGAACGTGGATGAGAGCACGTGGGAAATTGACTCGGACGAGAAGTCGAAAACAAAGACTTTGATGGTCTCGCTAACGAAAGCAAAGAGGACGATGGCCAATAAGCACTGGTCGCGCGTGTGCGAAAATGAACCGGAGATTGACGTTGAGAGATTCGGCCCACCCGTGATTGGAGTAAACGAGAGAAATCCTATGGATATGGAGATGATGAATCAGATGTTTGAGCAGATGAAGAGTTCGTCCGAGGCGGCTGCATAGATTGTTGTGTTGTATAAAAGAGGCGCAGAAAAATAGAGCAAACCTAAGACTACTAGTACTAAGACTACCACTAAACGAATCCACATGCGCGCTCCATATCGTCAAAAAAACTACTTCTTCTTGAGTCGCCGTTTCGACGAAGACGACGACGACGACGAAAGCGCTTTTGATAGCGTAAAATCTTCCCTCCATAAAAATGCGGCGAACGGTTTCCCGATCAAAAGACCAAAAACGACCATCGCGACGCACAACAAAATCGCTGGAATCGAAGGTATCGGTATTAGCCCAAAGAAGAAACACTCCTCTAGCGTCAAGTTAAACGTCACTCCTTCGTGTGGGAACTGTTTGTACCCGTTCGTAGGGACGACGTTTGAGGAGTCCACGGAGACTCTCGCGTAAGCTCTTCTCTTCGTGGTCGCGGCGACGGTATCGTCCACCGAGGATGAAGAAGTCGAAGAGGAGAAGAACAGATGAGTCGCCTCTTTATCGCTACTGCTTCTGCTGCTATCTTCGCGACCATTTTTGTCGTCATTCGTTACTTTGAACGCTATCTTTTCCACGTCCAGTAACTTTCGACTTCGAAACCGACCAAGACCAAGACCAAGAGTACTTTCTCCTTCCACTAAAACCACCGAGACTTTCCCAGGCGTCTTGGCTGAATAACTCACTCTCAACTCGTATCTCTTCTCGACTTCCAAGTCTTCCAAGACGTACAGCTTTCCACTCTCGTCGTCGTATTTCACGAATTGATCGCGCAAGTGCCTCTTTGATGGCGTCAAGATGTTATCGACGACGACGACGTTGGAATCCGAAGCAGAAGGATTCGTCGCGAAGAAGAAAAAGAAAAAGGAAAAGAGAACGAAACGAGGAGAAGAAGAGAAGAAGAAGGGAGCGGAGCTGAATCGACGACGGGTAAACATCGTCCGTTTTCGAATGCTCGTCCTTCTTTAGTTTATGCGCGAATGCGTGCACAATACCATCTGAAGAAGAAGAAGAGTTTTTTTCCCCTGCTTTGCGATAAGTAACGAACTTCCTTTTTTCCAAAAAGCGTCATTAGTACCAAACGCACAAAGCAGAGGAAGAAGAAGAAAAAGAAGAAGAGCACCAATAACAACGACAAAAAGAGATGCCCCGAGAAAACCCAGCGACGTGCAGAGACGTCCAGTGCCCGGAGCACGTCCTCAGAGCCATCTACTCGACGCAACACATCGTCGAAGTCTCGGAGAGCGACGAGTCTCACTCGAAACGAGTCGTCATCGACGACGAGTTGAGACAAAAAAAACTGGAAGAGTACGACGAGAACTTGAAGAAATGGTGGGAAGAATACGCGCAGAGGAAGAATAGCGAAGACGAGGAACACGTGTGCGATTCTCTCTTGTACGATTTTTCGCACCTGCCGAGGACGACGCCGGCGCCAAACTTTTTGGAAGATCGAGTGGTGAAAACGATGGGTGCGAAAGAAGTCGTCCATAAAAAGACGAGCGAAGAAGAAACCAAGTAGACGCCGGGCGGCGTCTATCACATAGAGAAAGAGAGCAAACGAACAAAACAAGAACAGACACGGAACAGAAATGTAATTTTACCATACGCTTAGATAGCACTACTACTTGTTGTACATTAATAATTGACATTTAAGAAGAAGGAGGAGGCCAAGCTAACTCACCGCTCATGACTTTTTCGATATCGTCGGTTTCTCGCGGAACGTTTGTCCAACTTTTACATCCGTCTTTGGTGACGACCAAGTTGTCTTCAATTCTCACGCCGCCAAAGCCTCGGAACTTTTTATCGATGACGTCGAAATTTATGCACTTCTTGACGTTTTCGCTCATGTTGACGTCGTCGATGAGCGCGTCGACAAAATAGCATCCGGGCTCTACCGTCATGACGTTATTTTCCTCGAGCGCTTTTGCAGTTCTGCAGGATTTCAAGCCCGGTTTTAATATTCTGTCTCGAGAGTTTCGTAAACCGTAGCCACCGACGTCGTGCGTGTCAATACCGAGCAAATGACCCAATCCGTGCGGCATGAAAACTGCGCACACTCTATTTTCGAGCATTTCTTCCATGCTCGAGCTCTCGTTGATGACATTCAACTTCTGGAGCATAGACAGAATACTTCGTTCCGCGAGCAAGTGTAAATCGGTCCACACCGCTCCAGGCTTGATGTTTGCGATGACTTCCTTGTGCGCTTGCAAAACACCGTCGTAGAAAATCTTTTGGTCGGGGGTAAACTTGCCACTCACCGGGACAGTCGTCGTTATATCTGCGCACATGCAGTGATACTCACCTCCCATGTCCATCAGAACTAACTCGCCAGATTTACATTCTTTATCGTTTGGCGCACCAGAGTGACCGTAGTGAAGTACTGCCGCGTTGCTTCCACTCGCGCAGATGGATGGGTAACTGCTAAATCTCATTCCACCTTGATTATAAATGTGGTGTAAAAACGCCGCCTCGAGTTGATACTCCATAGTTCCAGGCTTTAAACTTTTAATCGCGGCGACGTGCGCTTGAGAGGAAATTTTTGAAGCGTATTCCAAAACCTCTTGTTCTCTTTTTGTTTTCAACGTTCGCAACAGCGTGATTTCTTCAAACAATGTGGACTCGTCTATTTCTATTTTACTCGAAGAAGGTACGCTTGCTTTCAATGTCGGCAAACCCGAGTCTGTATTTGTTCCACTCAACACGTGGACGAGTGCCGCTTCTCCTTCCTCTTCTAAATACGCCTCTAATTCGTCCGTATATCTGACCTCTTCTACTTTATATTTCTCCGCTAACTCCTCGTTTGAGAGTGGTTTTCCCATCCAAACGATGTACTCGTCCGGTAACCGAGGCACGAACAAAACGGCTTTCCTTCGCTCGACGTCGAGCACGCCGAAACAATCGCTCTCGCGACAGCCAAACATCCAGTGAAAATACGATTCTTGTCTGAACAGAGGTTCGTTGTCCGTTCCGTATCTCTGCGTTTGCTTTCCAGATTCCAACAAGACGAGATTGCGAGATTTCTTCGTCGTCGTCGTCGTTTTCTTCTTCTCCTCGGTGTTGGTTGCGTTGATTTTCTCTTCCATCGCCTGGGCAAGTCTCAATCGATTCTCTCGGTGAAGTTCAAAGTCGACTTTTAAAGTGTCGCGACCCATTTGGAACGACGCAGACGACGACGAGGCGTTCGTCATCGCGTAACGACCACCCGTTTTACCACCGCGAGGACGGGGACGAGAACGCGAGACGAGAAGAGGCGTCCCGACGACGAAGCCTTGTTTCGTTGAGGTTGAAGCAGCTGACGAGGCGATGACCATCCAAGACTACGGTAATAATAATCTCGTGGATAGTGGGCGACTCCTTTTTTCGCCCCGGGGGGGAGTTCTGTCGTTCTCGTTCTCGTTCAGGACAAAGTTAAGTTTACTCCACCTGCTTTAAAGCCTCTCTGTGGCGTTTTTAAAAAGTAACCCCTTCTCTCTTCCCTAAACGGCCATCTGTCCTCATTTATTTCTCTTTCTGTGGCAAAACTAAAAAGTAACCCCTCAAAAAGAGACAAAAACAGACAAAAAACACAAAGAAAAAAGAAAAACATCCCACTAAAATCGCCATTATAAAACAAATAATACATATTCACAATGTCCGGAAGAGGTAAAGGTGGTAAAGGTTTAGGCAAAGGTGGCGCCAAGAGACACCGCAAGGTGTTGAGAGACAACATCCAAGGCATCACGAAGCCGGCGATCCGTCGTTTGGCGAGACGTGGTGGCGTCAAGAGAATCTCTGGTTTAATCTACGAAGAAACCAGAGGTGTCTTGAAGGTGTTCTTGGAAAACGTTATCCGTGATGCGGTTACGTACACTGAACACGCCAGACGCAAGACGGTCACCGCCATGGATGTCGTCTACGCGTTGAAGAGACAAGGCAAGACCTTGTACGGCTTCGGCGGTTAAGCGACGCGCGTTTCCTTCCTTTTTTTTCAAAAGAGAGAGAAATCCGTCCGTCTTTCGTCGTCCTCGTCGTCGAAACGCACAGAGCTCGACGAAAGCACAAAAAAAATCAAAAACAAAAATTGAAGATTCTTATCTTCACCAACTCAAAACAAAGACGTATAAGATAAATCACACATCGCCGTACACACAAACACGCTCGAAAGCACTAATAAATACACTACTCGTTTTTTATTAATAACAACACACATATCGACGCGCAAAACTATCTACAGAATTTGGTACAAGCGCGGGGACGCGTATATTTTCATACATATTTTTACGATTTCGAGGCTTTGACCGCGTTGCCTCCGGTGGCGTTGGCGAGACCGCCGCCTTTGCTCTTCCCGCGCCATAACAAGCGAATAGGCGTCCCGTCAAATCCTATATTTTTCCTCAACTGTTTCTCCATGTATCTCTTGTACGTATCCGAGAATAGTTTCGGGTCGTTGCAAAAAAATACAAACGTCGGAGGTCGAATAGCCGCCTGCGTGGTGTAATAGATTCGGCCCTTCTTGTTCGCCTTGGCCGGGGGTGCCTTCCACAACGTGGCCTCTTGCACGACGGCGTTTAACGTCGCCGTCGTTAACCGTTTCTTGTGTATCACGGAAGCCTCGTAAGAAGCGTCTAAAATCTTAGAAATTCTCTGCCCGGTTAACGCGCTCGTGTAAATAATACTCGCCCACTCAAACACTCGCAACTTTGAACGCAAGTCGTCCGTGTACGAGTTCATCGTGTACGTATCCTTGTCTACTAAATCCCACTTGTTGCAACACAAAACGAGCGCACATCCCTCTTGCACGGCTCTTTCGGCTAATACAAAATCCTGTTGCGTCGCACCTTCCGTCGCATCGATGACTAAAACGACAACATCGGCGCGTTTCATCGCTTGTAAAGCTCTACCGATGGATTGTTGCTCTAAACCAAATTTTTTCTCGTCGCCTTTGATACTTTTCGTGTCTCTTTTAATTTGCGTTCGTCTTCGAATACCCGCCGTATCGATCAACGTGAACTCTCTGTCCGGATGGTTCTTATCGGTCACGTCCGTATCAATCGTATCTCGAGTTGTTCCGGAAAAATCAGACACGATCGATCTCGGAGTTCCTGCTAAACCGTTCAGTAAAGAACTCTTCCCGACGTTTGGTCGTCCAACGATGGCGACTTGAATAGGCAACGGCTTATCCTCTTTCTCCTTATTTTCTTCCGCGATGGATATTTGTTCCTCCATAGTCGGTGGTTCCGGTAAACTTTCGCAAACTGCGTCCAATAATTCTCCAGTTCCCGTACCGCTAATCGCAGAAACCCCGATCGGTGCCACGTTTTTCGAGGACAACTGCCAGAAATCCAAAACCATCTCTTCGCCTCGCGTGCTCGATTCGCACTTGTTCACGGCTAAATGCACCGGAATATTCGCGTGGTGCTTTCTCAACCACCGAAAAATCTCTTTATCCGCGGCAGTTAATCCAGCCTGACCGTCCGTGACAAAGATTAAAACGTCCGCCTCTCTCACTGCTTCTGCCGCTTGGGCTTCGATCATCCCGGGTAAAATTTCAACACCTCCAATTCTATCAATCGAAGGCGCCGCGTTCGGGTCTCCGGGTAAATTTTCCAGTCCACCCGTATCCACGAGCATAAACTCGTGGTCCCCCCAAAACGCTCTCACGTACATTCTATCTCTCGTAACCCCTGGTTCGTCAAAAACTATCGCTCTTTTCGTTCCAGTTAAGCGATTAAACAACGCCGACTTCCCCACGTTCGGTCGACCGACGACGGCGACTTTCGGCAACAACTCTTGCGGGATAGTCCCCCAATCTCTCCTCGTCCGTCGTCGTCTGGTTTTTTGGTGATCTTCTGGAGATATCTTTTTCGAGTTATCCTCTTCCTCCTCCTCGTCGTCCGCGGCGTATTCGTCGCTTACCGTCTTTGTCAATTCCAACTGTTCCATGCTCTCGGCCGAGGCTTTGGCTAACTCCTTCGCCCAAGAGGAGGCAAACTTCGCCGCCTCTCGGTCCATCTCTTTTTGCTCTCTCGAGGAGAGCTCGACGACTACTTCGCTCGAATCGCTGTCGTTGCTGATTTTAGTGCCGCTGCTGCTGCTGTTGCTGCTGCTTCCGGTGGTCTTTTTCTTCGTCTTTTTCTTCTCAAAGTCTCCCTCTCTCCCCGCGGAGGAGGAAGAGGAGGAGGAGGAGGACGAGGAGGAGGAGCCCGTCGCCGCCGCATTCGCGACGAATTTTATCGCGCGAAAAGAAGAAGAAGAAGAAGAAGAAAAAGACGACCGCCCAAACGCGCGCAGAGACGGTAACGATACCAGCGAAGGTCGCGCTCTCGTCGCTCTCGTCGTCGCGGTAAAAGCGCTCTCCATCCCTCCACACGATGATAACGTTCTCGTTGCAAATCCTCGGCGCCGACGATAAAAATGCCCCACCGCTGGTGTTGTCGTCGCGGGTGACGACGCCGCCGGCGGTTGGTGGCGGTGAATGCAAAAAACGCCGCGACGAAGAAGAGAAAAGACGTCGCTCATTTTGAACGACGACGACGACGGCGGCGCGACGACGACGACGACGACTCTTCCGAACGAAGAAAAGCGCGGGAGTTTTGAGCGACTAATCTTGTTCAAACAACGCACAAAAGCTTGATGTAAAAAAAAATAATGCAGAGAGACGAGAAGAGAGAGAACAAGAGAGAGCGCTCTCGCTTTTTTTTTCTTTTCGTCGTCGTCTGATGAATCGTCTGAATCGTCGTTTTGTCTGAATCGTCGTCGTCTGAATCGTTGTTCTTTTTTTTTTGTGCACGCACAAAGCAGCAAAGCACACCCCCCAGAGAGAGAGAGAGAGAGAGACAAACGCGACTTTACTTTTCCCGCGTAAAAAAAAAAAATTGTGAGTCGTACACGCCATATGGAATAATAAAACTACCGACTCTGCGTTTTTTGAAAGAGCGGCTCGCGACGACGACGACGACAACAGGGAAGAGGAAGAGGAGGAGATGAACGAAAAAGAAAAAGAAGAAGACGTTCGACGAAGGCTCGGGTCCGTGCGGTTAGCGAACGCTCGTTCTGCCGCTGCTACTACTACCACGAGCGCTTCTGTTTTGAGAAAAGAAATCACCTTCAAATTCAGAGTGAAATTTTACACCAAATGGGGAGAGAACGTGGTCGTGTGCGGGAAATCGCACGCGTTGGGAGGGTACGACGCCACGAAAGGGGCGTGGATGAGCTGCGAACACGTTTTGAAGAGGAAGAGGAGAAGGAAAAAGAAAGACAGAGGTGATGGCAGCGCGTTTAAGAAGAAGGATGAATACGAAAACGATTATCACGCAAAAAATAACGGAGAGGAACGCGAAGACGAGAACGAGGACGAGGACGACGACGAAGATGAAGAATACGAAGGAGACGAGCTGATATGGACGGCAACGAAAACGATGCGTTGGGATGAACCGTTGGAATACAGGTACGCGGTGGTGGATTCGCACGGGTCGGTGATTTTATGGGACGCGCCTATTCGAATAGCGAAACTAGAACGGCAGACTTCGCAATCTCTAGAGCTCATCGGAGGAGGAGGAGGAGGAGGAGCTGGGAACGGCGAGAACGTGGTGGAGTTTATGGATACGTTCGAGAGAAAAAATCACGCGGAGACGCTATTTTCGAGGAGAAGATTTGCCGAGGTGGTTTTGGATAAAGCGTTAGGCGGAGGACAAGAAGGAGCGTTGAGTGCGATAAACGTCGTGAAGCCTCAACCGTGCGAATTTTTGCGAGGCGGCATTTTGTCTGGGAGTAAGAATGACGCGAGCAATGACACGAATTTACGCATTGTTGTTTTACGCTTCCAAGTGAAAGCGATGCGAATGCCGAGTAAACGGCCGGGAAGTAACGTTTCCGTGAGAGTGACGGGAAGTTGTCAATCGCTCGGAAAGTGGGATCGCTCACGAGTGATGCGCATGGGAAACGACGAGTGCTTCGAGGCATCGTCTTCTGTGTCAAGCGATGCGTCAGAAGACACGAATAACGACACAAACATTAGCACCACTATTAACAATAATAATAACAACAACGGGTATTGTTGGCACTTGGAAGTCGCTTGCGCTTCGAGCGAGCTTCCGGTGAGATACAAGTACGAAATTTGGGACGACGATATCAACCAAGTCATCGAAAGCGAAGAATACAAGCGAACTATTGGTATCGATTGGGACCTGGAAAAACGAAAGTTTGATGAAGAGCAACAGAAAATGAACAACAGCAGCTACAATAATAGAGATGGAAATGAAGTTGAAGACACATCGACAGAAATAAACGACGGCGAGGAGGATGCGGAGAAGACTCGAGGGACGCCGCGCAAAAAGAAGATGTCTGCATCTTCTTCGTACGAGCCACCGAAATGCATCGTCGCGTCCGACGGACACTTTGCGCACGCGAGACCATTTCGCTGCGCGGGCGTTGCGGTGCCAGTTTTCTCTTTACGATCCGCGAAATCCCTCGGTTGCGGTGAGTTTTTAGATCTTAAATTGATGGCAGATTTCTGTCGCGAATCTGGATTCCGGATTTTACAATTGCTCCCAGTCAACGACACGAGAGTGCACGGAATGTGGTGGGATTCGTATCCTTATAGCTCATTATCTGTTCATGCGTTACACCCAATGTATTTGCGCGTGACTGAACTCGATCAAGAGGAGTTAAACTTTCCTGGAAGCGAAGAGATGACGAAGTTTATCGAGGCAAAACGTCGTGAACTTCAAGAGCTGAAAGATGTCGACTACGAAGAGACGCTTCGAGTGAAAATGCTCGTCGCTCGAAAGTTACACAAGCGCTTTCTTGCATTGATGCCACTTGAAAGCGGTAGTTATACGAACGGGCTGAGTAGTTCGAGTAAGATCAACGCGCCTGTGAGTAGTAACAGTAAAAAAGCCTTAATAGAGTCGTTCGAGAGGTTCGTGAGCAAAAACCAGGAGTGGTTGAAACCGTATGCGGTATTTTGTGCGTTGGCTGAAATTTTTCAAACTACCGAGCATTGGTTATGGGGTCACCTCGCGAAGTGTGACGATAAATTGATCGAAAAGCTAACCGATCCGGAATCATCTCCTATTTATTCTGAAGGTGTTCACTTCGTGTACTATTTGCAGTGGCGTTTGCACACGCAGTTGAAAGAAGCCTCAACGTATTTGAAACAGTTTGGCATCGCACTTAAAGGCGATTTACCAATTGGTGTCGATAAACGTTCCGTCGACGTATGGAAAAAACCAGAATTGTTTCGCTTCTATACGAATACGGGTGCACCCCCCGATGCGTTCGATAAGAACGGGCAAAATTGGAAGTTTCCTACCTACGATTGGGAACAGATGAAACGGGATGGAAATTACAGTTGGTGGCGCTCGAGATTACACTCGATGGAGAAATACTTTTCCCTCGTTCGCGTGGATCATATCCTTGGATTCTTTCGCATATGGGAACTACCAGCGCACTGCGAATCAGGTATTATGGGACGCTTTCGTCCATCTGTCCCGATATCAAGGCAAGAGCTCGAAGCGGTTGGACTTTGGGACATCGATCGATTGACGATTCCTAGAGCAGACGCGTCTGACTTGGAGTTCTTTTTCGGCACGAGAGCAGCGGAGGTTGCCGCTCGATTTTTTGATGAAAACGAGCTCTTTTCGAACACTGGCGATTCAAACGCTAATCGAGGGGGTGGAGGAGATCCTTCCTTTACCAAACGATTGCAAAATAAGTATTGGACGTTCAAACCTGAGTTTTCCACAGAGGTCCAAATTTTAAAGTGCGAGCAGTTGAAAATTCGAGAAGGGTCCCCGGATTGGCTCGTCGCCGAAACGAACGAAATTAAGAATGGTTTACTCGAACTCACCAGGAATGTCTGTCTCCTGAGATCGGCCTACGATCCAAACGCTACCGAGGGTGCTCATATCGGTGCGATGCTTGATAAAGATGCGTTTTATCCAAGGTTTGATATGGAACGAACTCGACTGTTTCAAAAGCTCGAGAGCTGGCAACGTAGCACACTTTCTCGAATCAGTCACGAGCATTACACGACGCGGCAACGTTTCTTATGGACCCAAAACGCGCACACGACGATACCTGCGATTACAAACTCAACAAATATGCTCGTATGTGGCGAAGATTTAGGATTGGTTCCTGACTTTGTTCCCGGAGAGATGCAAAATTTGGGCATTTTGGGTTTGCGCATTCAACGGATGCCAGCACCTGAGCAAGACGACGACAACAACAGCGAATTCGGTATCCCAAGTAGATACCCGTATGATACAGTGTGCTCTCCTTCCTGTCATGACACGACAACATTTCGAGCCTGGTTCGAAGAAGACGAAAATCGTCGCAGAAAGTACTACTCACAGGTTCTTGGTGAAGACATCTCGACGACGCCAAAACGATGCACGACGGAAACCATGCGTAAAGTCGTCAAACAGCACTTAGAGTCGCCCAGCGCGTTGGCGATATTCGCACTCGCAGATGTCTTAGCCATGGACAAAAAGTACATAAACGAACGCGACCCGAACGAGGAGACCATCAACGATCCCACCAATTCGCGTCATTACTGGAGATTTCGATTTCATACGACTTTGGAAGACATGAAGAAGAATGAGCAGTTAACAGGTGAGCTCAAGAAGATGGTCTTTGAGAGCGGCAGAAACGTACCGAAATGAAATAGATTACTACTAGATGAGTAGACTTGTATATATATACCTGTACTTATGCGTGCTAATTTCTATGCCTTTTTGCTGCAACTAAAACTAAAATTTGACGCGCTAACTCTATTTTCCTTACGAACTCTTTCTTACATAATTCTCGTCAAACAACGCTTTTACATATTCATCCTGGTGCCAACGTCCAATCTCACAGTGCGGCACGTTCTTCCACGATTTCGTAAACACGACGTTCCCTCTAGCTCTTTGTCGTTGCGCAAATTCTTCGACTTCATTCACTGGAACTAACTTATCGCTCTCGGAGAAGAGCATCTTCAATGGAACATTTGTATCCAACGCCGTTTCCCAGGCCGCGTACGCGTTGTTTATTTTTCTTTGCAAGTTCTCATCTGATAACAACGTGTTTGCCAAAGCATCCAACGCAGATTTCATCAAACCACCCATGCTGCTTTCTCCTTCTTTTAGATTATTATTGTTATCGTATATGTCTTCGACTCGGCTTCCTAGCAATACCGAAGCAAACGCTCTCGATATGACATCCGCGTTCAGTCTGGCTGGGGCGCAATCTAGAGTCACCGATTTAATCTTCTTCTTAAATTTCTTCGCCAACTCTCTGTTCACCGGCAAATCGTCCGCTCTTTTCTCATCGCTGGCGTGGTGAAACAAGTTCCCGGCGAACAAAAAGCCGCCGTTGGAAAACGAGTGAACGTGTACTCCCTCGATATCGTCGTCGAAAAATTTTAAGAAATCGTTTGCAATTTGTGTGGTCAGTTTCGGAGAAAGAGAAGCTAACGCGGGTGGTGCAACCACGATGACCTTCTCCTGTTTATCTTTATACATTTGCGCGTACTTCGCCACGTGCTTTTTATCGCTTCCAAACCACGCGAATATGACAACCACGTCTTTACTCTTCGCTTCGCGAACGTGATTTTGATGATTCTTTTGTTGAAACGTGAACACCTCGATGGCGTTCGTTTTCCTCTCTCTCGAAAAAAGCGACGAGGAGGAATACGCGCTGCTCGAAGCAAAAACGCCGCCACTGTCCGCTCTGACCGGCGGCGTCGCCTTGTACTTTTTCAGCAGCGCTAAAGAGACTAAGCGACTCGATAACGCTTGCATCTTTTTTTTTTGTTTTGAAGAATTCGACAGTTCGTGGCTGAGATTTGTCCTCAAATTTGGTTGATTTATTTTTGCGGGTGGTCATTAGAAAATTATTTATTATCAAAACTGCGGCTCTACGCTGTTCCATGAGAAAGTCTCGCATCAACTCCAAATATCTCGAACGTATCTGCCTTCTCTGGTCATCTCCCTGAGCAACGCCTCGGCGTCTGCCTCCTTTTCGTATTCTCCTCCTCCGCCGGTGATGATGGAGAGTAAGGTTCTGTGGACGTCTTTGGCCATGTGCGCGCCGTCGCCGCAGACAAAGACATACGCTTTTTCACTTAGAATCAAGTCGCGCATCTTTTCCTCGCGCTCGGCGAGTTTGTGTTGGACGTAGACTTTCTTTCCACGCGGGTCTTCGCGACTGAATGCGGGGACTAGGTGAGTGAGCGTTTCGTTTTCAAGGAAGGCGTTGAAGTCGGCTTCGTACAAGTAATCTTCGTCTTTGCGTCGGCAGCCAAAGAAGAGCCAGGATTCCGCAAATCGTAAGGAAGGGTCCGCGCGCGCTAAAGCCTCTCGCTTTTGCAAGAAACCTCGGAATGGCGCGACGCCAGTGCCTGGCCCAATCATAATGATCGGTTTTGAAATATCTTCTGGTAATCCAAACGTTTTCGTGGGAACTTTGTAGATGGGTATTTTGACTTCGTCATCGTCCACAGGAAGTCGGTCGAGCCAATTTGTGGCGACGCCGAATCGCGTTTCTTTGCTCTCCGGGGCTTCGTACTTCACCACAGAGAAAGCCACGGATGGATTCTTTTGCGAGTCTTTGCAGCTCGTAATGGAGTACATTCGAGGCAACAAGGGCGACGAGATATCGAGTAATCGTTCGAAGGAAATCGAGCAGCTCGGATACATTCGTAAGAGCGTCAGAAGAGTTGGTCGTTCCTCGCTGATTTCCGCCTGAAAGCGTTCTTTTCCGTCGCGAGAAGAAAGGAACAGGAGACGATCTTTCTCCGCGTTGTCCGTGCAGCACTCGGCAAGCGCGCGGAGAAATGATTTTCTCGGAATCGAGGTGATGTCGATAAACTTTTCTAGAGCATCACGAACAGTACAGGGGGTAATCACGTGCGGAAGAGGCTTCGTTGCCGTCGCGACGTCACTCCCTGGAGGTGCCATTCCTTCTATCCATTCTAAATTGAAAGTTTTCGCATCATCTACTACTCCTAAACGAGCCATTAACTCGGACACTAATGCGCTATCGTTTTTCGGTAACACCGCGAGCGAATCTCCCGGCTCGTAATTTTCAACCGAGTCGTTCTTGTTCTCGCAATCAAATTCGAGATGTACGACTCTTCGGTCGGATGACGTGCTCGTGAGAATCTTCTTCGCGGCGATTTTCGCGTAAAATGGAGTTTCTCTCGTCGCGAGCGCGTCTTTCGCGAGCTCCACAGAAGATGTTGATTTTTCTACCGGTTCATTCTTTGAAAACGACATTTTCACGCGCGCCGGTTGCAACGCAGGAATACCTTTGTATGAAGACGGCACAACCGCTTCTTCGGCCGTTGTTCTCGTCTTCGTCGTCGCGCTTTTGCTATCGGTGTCTGTGGAAGTACTGGCGAGAAAATCTTTTGGATTCTCTCTGGCTGCTTTCGCTCGAGCGATGGCTTTATCTAAATCTTCCCATAGCGTATCTACCCATGCGTCGACTTGTTCGTATAAACCGAGCGTATCGTCCGCTTCTAATCTTTTCTTAAACGCCGTCGCACCGCCTTTTTCCATAGTCGTCGAGAACATCCTCGGAATCGCCATAAAAGCGGAATAATTTTGATCGCCGAGACCTAGGACAGCGTATTGCGTACCGGCAAGAACGGGATTGCTCGCTGTCGTCTTCTTCACCCTTCGCTTTAATCTCGTGAGGAACATGTCGCAATTATCCGGCGCATCCCCATCGCCTGTACTCGAAACGCAAAACAAAACAACCGTTCCTGGTTTCAAAGATGTTTCCGCGTCGAGTTCGTTGCACGAGAAGCATTCGACGTGCGTCGTCAATTTATCCTTCTTGTACTTTTCCGTCGCTTCTGCGGCTAAATTTTTACAGATTTCAGCCGCGTTCCCAGTTTGAGAACCGTACGCGAAAACAACCTCGATAGGCTTGTCTCTCTCCGCTCGTTCTTTCTCTTCCTTGACAGCTTTGAACGCGCTCGGTAACAAATTCTCTTCCAACCACGGTAGCACGCCTTCCTCTAAGCCAACCGCGTCGTTTGCCAGTCCTTTTTCGCACAATCTGCGCGCGCCTAATGCAGCTAACGCATTATCTAACGTCTGCGCGGCTTGATTGCAATCCTTAGCCGTAGTCGTTTGACGATCTAAAAGTAAATTCGTATCGCCCAAACCCATCACGGCGTACTGAAACGAGTTTTCATCGAACGGTAGAACTGTTTTATCTGCCCCCTCTGCCTCAGCCGACAACTTCTTCCTCAACTTGTTGAAATACCGAATGCAACTTCCAGCCTCTTCCGCTGGTTGTGCGTTCTCTACCGTTTCGACGACAAAGATTGCTCGTCTTTTCCTACTGTTGTTCTCATTCTCGCTGCTACCGTATAGTTCGAGCGTCTTTTTAAAATCTTCCATCGACGCCGTCATCACGCACACATCGCTCGCTTTCATACCCCGCTTCTTCAAAAACTCCTCCTCCATCGCCTCTTTGATGTCTCTGGCGACTTGCTGCGCGGCTTCGCCACCGTGCAAGACGTAAAAAGTCTGTTCGCTCTTGCATGCAGGTTCGCTACTGTTGCTCTTCTTATCCGTTTCTTTACTCGTCGTCGTCGTCGTCGTCGTCGTCGTTCCATTCGCTCCTCCCGCGGACGACGGCGAAATCTTCGCGCGTTTCTCTCCCATGGTATTCGCCGCCGACCGTCGCATGTTGGCCATCAACGCCGCCGAACCTGTAAGCGCTACTTTTGTTGTTGGCATCGCATCAGTTTCTCCGTTGTTATCGCGATGACCACCACTAGTGCTGCTATTACTATTAGCGCTTCTTCTCTGTCGAAGCTCGTTGGTGGCGGTAGCGTCGTCGACGGTTTTTTTATCCAAAGTTGGCGTCGTCGTCTCGTCTTTTTGACCACTAATCTCCTTCTTCGTCTCCGTTTTTATCGTCGTCGTCGTCGTCGTCTTCTTCTTCATCTTCTTCTTCTTATACAAACCAAACAAAACTCCCGCGATGGATATCGGCGCGATCACAAACGGCAACACGGCGAGAAAGCACAGGATCAGAATCGCGCACGCGATCGCAGAAAAAAACGGAGCGGAAGAAAACATTCCCCTCGTCTGTGTCGTCGTCATCCGTTCGCTGCGAAAGAAAATCAATCGCAGAGAGAGAGAGAGAGAGAATCGATGAAATAAAAAAAGGGGGGACGCGTTCGCGTTTGGATGACGATGATGACAGAGAGAGAGAGAAGAAAAACCTTTTTCTATTCTCTCTTTATTTATATACGCGCGTGTGTGTAATCCCCTAACACCTCGCGCGTTCAACGACACCAACGAACGAACGAGAGAGAGTCTAATGTTGTGAGGTTCTCTAGGTGATTTTTTTCTCATCGGGAGAGAATGGAAATTTTTTAGGGTTTAGGGTTTAAAAAATTTACCTAAAAAAGAAAACCACAAGAGGGAACGACGACACACACCGAGACGAGAGAGAGAGAGAGAGAGAAGAACAATAATAATAACAACAACGATAATAACAACAACAAAATGACGTCGTTCAACGTGTTCGTTCGCTTGGTGAACTCCACGCGGACGAGGTGTTACCAACTCTCTGACGATGCTTCTTCTCGTAACGATTACGATGATTATAAAAAAGGAGAGGGGCAAAACGTTCTTCTGAATCGATTGAAAGCGCTCGTGGAAACGAGAGAGGGGATTCCGAGAGACGCGCAGGTTTTTTTGAGCGTAGAGACGACGTTCTTCTTCGCGAAGAGCGAAGGCGAGAAGAGAGACGCCGCTTCTTCCGCGTCTGGTTCTTCTTCTTCGTCTTCGTTTTCTTCGTTTTCTTCGCTCGACGAGGAGAACTTTCTCAGTCGAAGGAAAAGAATCGAGCCGAACGGGACGTACCAGTTATTTCTCAAGAAAGGGCTCCAAGGAGGCAAAGGCGGTTTCGGGACGTTGCTTCGCTCGACCGGGAAGAAAAAAGGGAGGAACAGCGGCGCGAATAACAACGAGTTGTGTCGAGATTTGAGAGGGCAGAGGTATCACGTGACGGAAAACGCGAAGAAGATGGAGCAATGGGAGAAGGAGGAAAGTTTGCGAGAGGAAGAGGCGTTGGCGCTGAGGTACATCGAGGAGCAAACGGGGGAGAAGGCGAGAAAAAGAGCGAAAATGGAAGAAGAAGAGGAACGGTTTAGGAAGGATTCGGAAGAAGTGAAAGAAAGGATGGAAAGGGCGATTAAAATGGCCACAAATGCGACAAAGATTAGTACTACTTTGGCGTCCTCATCGGTCGAAAAGAGAAGTAAGCGGGACGAAGAGGACGACGACGACAACGAGGAGGAGGAGGAGGAGGACGACGACGAGGATGATTTTCGAAAGAAAAAGAAGAAGACGTCGACCACGAAGAATGACCGAGGAGAAAAAGAGAAAGAAGAAGAACGCAAAGAAGAAGAGAAACCAAAAGAAGTCGAAGAAAAAGAGCAGAGAAAAGAAGAGAAAGTGGCTGCGAGCGAGAAAAAACTCTCATCGGCGGCGACGAGCTCGTCGCCGCCGAAACAGGAAAACTTTGAACCAATCGATTTGAGCGTTATAAACACGGCGCAAGAACTAGAGCGGTTCGGTTTAGATCATTTAAAAATAGAGCTGACGCGTCAAAAGCTGAAATGCGGTGGTTCTTTAGAAGAACGCGCGAACCGATTGTTTCTTCTCAAGACAAACTCGCTCGAGGAGATTGATAAAAAGCACAAGGCGAAGAAATGAGAAAGAATGAATAGTGTACCGCTTTTGATTTCATTTATACATGTATTATATATAGATAGGTTCCTAAGACTAAACCCAGATGTTCTCGGACGCTTTTTCGAACTCCTCGTCGGTCACTAGCGTAGCTTTGATAACGTTTTCCTCACCAAACTCGCGTCCATTCATTTTTGAAACGCCTTTCTCTGCGTCGGCTTCGGTGTCAAATTTTACGTAACACCTCGCCCCCCCTTTGCGCAGCTCTGGATTATTGAACACGTCTTGCGTCGGCGTCGGAACAGCGAGAGCCATGACCATTCCGATTGTTTTTTCGCACTCTTCTAAACACGTTTGCAGAAGTTGTTCTAATATTGCCTCGGCGCCATCTTTATCTTTCTTTTCCGCGGCTTCGACTTCATCCAAGGAAAGCAAATTCTCTAATCTCATATTTACCGATTTTATCGCGCTATCATTCTTCTTCTTCTTCTTGTTCTTTTCTTCTGTCGTCGTCGTTGCCGTTCCGTTACTTCCGCCGCTCGTTTTCATCTTCGCCGCAATTTTTGCCGCCGCCGCTGCTGCCGCCGCTGCTTTCGCTTTTGCCAACTCCTTCTCCTTTGCTTTTGCTTCGTCGTCGTCCAAACTTCCGCCAAATTCGATCATGTTATCCACCACCTCTTGCGGACAATCGTCTCCAATTCTTGGGTCTTCAATGTATCCTTTTGGTCTCCCGACGTTCATCGGTCTGCCACACACGTCTACTTTATCAAATCTCAAAGCGATCTGCGCCATCTCGAAGCATCTCAACTCGACAAACCCAAACGAGCCTTGCGAATCCATGATGACATTCACCACCGGATTCCCCGCTATTTCGCGTTCGCACAGTTTCGGCGCCACTTTCTTCAAAAGAGCGTTGAAAACGTCCGCTAAAATGTTCGGCGTCACCACGCCTTGAATTAAATTCCCCACGTACACTTCTCTTCGCTTTCTTAAAATCTCGTTTTGTTTTTGCGTTTCCTCGTACCCGTTCGATTGCAACCACTGCTGCGCCATGTTCAATCTATTTTGCGCGTTCCTTTCGATGTCTCTCCCGTGTTGTCGTCCTCGCCCTTCGTTACCGTGCGACATCGGCGGCGGTATCGGTGGTCGATCAAAACTTCGTTTGCTCTTCTTCTTGCTGTTCGGCAGTTCCGCTTCGTGAAACTTTTCCATCTCCTCTGGAACGCCAAACTTTGGTCTCGCGTTGTTGTTGTTGTTGTCATTCTCGTCGTCGTTTTCTCGTCTCCTCGCCCGTCCTCCTCCTCCTCCTCTGTCAAAGTCCCGATAATCTCGATCGTCTCGATCCCTCTCTCGCCCTCCGTAATAGCGCTGCTCTCTCTCGTCGCGACGATAGTACCGATCGTCGCCGTCGCCGTCGTACTCGTCGCGGTAACGACGCCGACGACCGTAGGACGAAGAAGAAGGAGGCGGCGACGCCGATCTTCTGTTCCGGTAGTGGTAGTCCTCCTCTTCTTCCTCCTCTCGACGATTTCGATGATGATGGCGACGAGAATGGTGGTGTTGCTGATAACTTCGATCATCTCGTTCCAACCTGCGGCGAATTCGTGCCTCCTCCACCTCCTCCTCGTCGCCGCTAAACTCGCCGTTGTTGAACAAATCGGACGACTGATTTGTCTTCGTCGTCATTTTAAGACAGACACACTTACACAAAAACTACAACAACGTATACGCGCGCCGCGATGATTTATTATATCGATTCTTCGCGCGAGTTGCGTGCGAGCGAGTAAAATTCTTCTTCCTCTTCTTCTTCGTCGTCGTCGCGAGGTTCTTTTTTGTCCGAGGGGGCCTCGCGCGCGCGCTCGCGTGCGTGCGGTGTTTCTGAAGCTTTTTTCATCACTTTTTCCAAAAAGTTCTTTCAAAATTCAGAGCAAATCCTTAAAAAAAAAGGTCGGAACGCGAGAGAGAGTCACTCTACTCTATCTGTGGCTATCCGTGCGGGCGCGTTCGTGAGAAAAAACAGCGCAGCCGCACGCGTTCAAAACAAAGAGACGCGTTTTATCTCATCCTTTTCTTCTCTCTCTGTCTCTCTCTCTGTCTCACTGATGGTTACGCGCGCAGGTTGCGAAAAACAACAGATTTATATCATTATTCTATAGAGATTACGCACGAACGCAAGAAGAGAGAAGAGGCGTAGTATTATAACATCATCATCAACGTTTAAAACCGAGAAAACATCCAACGAGCATGGAGAGCGACGACGACGATTGGTTGAACGATTTCGACGAGCCCGCCGGGGAGAAGGAGACGACGAAGGAGATGAACGGCGGCGGCCGGGGCGACAACGGCGAGGGAGAACGAGGAGGATTGGGTGATGAACGTCGGGACGGTGAGGAGTCGCGCCGACAACAACAACGAGAGCACCAGTTTTACTACGAAAACCACTCGTCGGAACAATCGCAAACGCAATCACAGCAGCAGGAACAGCAACATCAACAGCAAGAATATTATCATAATCTTCACAATCAGAATAGCAATCAGAATTATCACGACGCGACGTTTGATGCAAACGCGCCGTCGCCAATCGTGAAGACGGCAGTCAAGAAGGATATTGCTGCTGCTGCGTCGGTCTCGCGGTACGCGGAAGAGACGCCGCCACCAAAGATGAATGGATACATAGACGATTACGACAACGGAGGCCAGGATACCTCGTTGACGCCGGCATCGTATTTAGGTACGATGACACCAAAGAATGATGAGAACTACAGTTACACCAATACCAATAGTTACGACAATCGCAACGATATTAAAGTCACGGAAAGACCGTCATCGGCGTCTAAACCGTCGGAGAATACCGTAGACGATTGGTTGAATGAGGAAACAGCGCCGATAGTACAACCCCATTCTTATATTCAGCAACAAGGCGGAGAAGAACGAGGCGCACAACAAGTACAGCATCAGGAACAGCAAAATCATCAACGAGACTACCACTCGCAAGCGGCATCATCATCAACGGTGGTTCAAAATAATTCAAACTTTAACGGATTATTCGCGGGAAATGACGACGATGCGGCATTTTTTGATACGTTGGGTAATTCAGAAGAACCGATAGCAGCTGCGGCAGCGGAGGTATCGGCGCCACCACTGCCCGTTCCTGCACAGCCCGTAGAAGATAGAGGCGTCGGTAGCGGTAGCATGGCATCAACGGTTGCACCTGCTGTTGATGATGACTTCTTAAATGATTTTGCTGAGGTTTCAAATCCTTCCACACACATATACCCGCCGTCGGAGGCTGCGGTGGCTCCGATTCCTCCACCATCGGTGACACAACCCGCAGTTCAAGCATATGAGCCACCTTCTGAGTATGGGGTTCCACAGCCAAGAATGTTTACGCCTCCTCCACCAGCATCCATTTCGAATCTACCGATGGCCCAAGAACAGGTTAGTCATCCGGTACCACCTCAAGCGGCTGTAGCGTATGAGCCTCCTAGTGATTTCGGAGCGCCTCCTCCGGTACCACCTCAAGCGGCTGTAGCGTATGAGCCTCCTAGTGATTTCGGAGCGCCTCCTCCGGTACCGCCTCAAGCGGCTGTAGCGTATGAGCCTCCTAGTGATTTCGGAGCGCCACCACCAATCATTCCACCTCAACAAAATCAGCCGCAACAATTTCAGCAATACAGCGATACTAGTTATGTTAGTAATAGCTCAATGCACGCTCGAGCGCGACCTGGAACTGCTCGTTCTCCGGATGGAAAACCTCCCTATCGCTGCATAGCCTTTGGTTTTGGTGGTGCGCTTGCGACGGTGTCTCAAACACACGAAAATACGTTTTCTTTGTGCACACATTCTGTTCATGACATGCTTCGATCTAGCGATGACTTCAGTGCCCGTGACTTCGTCGAAGTTGCGAGCGATGAAACTTTTTTGTTGAACAACTCCGACAGTGGAACTAACGATGAGAGCTTATGCTCCAGGTGTGAGCATTTGGCAAATAACGCATCTGGAACAATGGGAGAGAGCGAGTTGTGGAGACTTTTGTCTCTCTTTCTGTCGAGAAAGAAAACGTTTGACTCGTTGCGAAGTTTTGGGGAAGCTGCCTTTAAAGCTGAAGTGGCAAATATTCTCCACATTCAGAATCGTGCCGACGGTTCTTCATCATTGACAACTACTTCTGCTTCGGAGCGAGATGCATCGCCTGCAATACTGTTGGAGATAGAACGGCAGATATCGATAGGAAACGCTATCGCTGCCCTAGATATTGCACATTCGCATAAGTTATGGAACGTGGCTGTAAAAGTTGCCAGATTAACTCGCGATGAGACGATCATATCAGATACTTGTTTGCGAGCGATTCAAGAAACTATGCAAGTTGGAACACCTTTGCGAGTGCTCGAGTTACTCTCAATTGGTCGAGCGGACGTTGCCGTCAAGGATGTAATAGTGAGAAACAATGAAAACGTCACACTCTCTGAAAAATGGAGAGAAGTGATCGCCATGGTTTCCTTAAACTCAAGCGAGCGAGATAAAACGATAACGAATGGATTAATTGCTCTCGGCGATGCTTGCCGAGAAAACAATTATTTGGGTATCGCTCACTTATGCTATCTTCTCTCTGGTGAAGTTTGGCCGAACGATACAAAGCGTATTCGTTTAATCGGGAGTAATGAAAGTCCTTGTCGAGACCCTCGCGCGTATCACCGCTCTTTAATTGCAGAAAGAATCATGCTCTCCTCTGCCGAAAGCAAAGGTGGTGAAGCTTTAAAAGCTTCATTGTCGACGCTAATACCTCATCAAAGAATGAAAGTTTGCTATTGTGTGCTTTTAGCCGATCTTGGTCACTTTCATGTCGCTCTCGCGACGCTCAAGAACGTTCAGAAAAATCTCAAGCTACTACGAGACGATTCTCGCAGCGACTCAGGGGAGAGCGTTAATGTCATATTAGCAGAAGCAACTGATTTAGAAAAAAGAATCAGAGAAAAGCTCGGTCAAGGCGTCATCAAGGGAAAAATTGCCAATGTTGGTAAAAAGATAGCGGGGGGACTGTCAAGATTCGTAGGAGGAACAGTTGATGCGCTGTTTGGTGGCGACGATGGCGATGTGATCGGTAGTCATGGCCTCGATACTCCGTCAGATACTCAGCAGTTTCATAAAAGATCGAGCAGTCAAGACACTGCATTCCAGCATCAAAGATACGGTTCGAATTCGAGTTTGGAAAGCGTGTCAAATCAGCCGCCGCCTCAACAAAATCTGTACCACCAGCATCAACCAGCGGCATACGAGAGTGTGAATCATTCGAGATCTCACTCACTGGCGAGCCTGGATGAACACGGAAGTAGTAATAACACAGGGGAGATTTATCCCTCCTCGTCACAAATGACATACTCTGGCCAACAACAACAACAGAAACAACAGCACTATCATCATCATCAGCAGCACCAGCAGCAGCAGCAACAACAACAACAACAACAACAACGACAAGAACAGCAAGAACAAACGGGTGTTCCTTTCAAGCTGGTCAAATCATTTTCCAAATTATTCTCCGCGGCAGTTCCCGCACCGGACAAGCCGTATGAAGGTCCGAAAGTGTCGCCGCAAGAAACTGCAGGCGGTTTGCCCGAGAACACGTTTTATTACGATGAAAATTTGAAACAATGGGTCGATAAAAGCAGCACAGGAATGCAGTCAGCTGCTGCTGCTGAGGCACCACCCCCGCTTGCTCCACCGCCAACTATGGCACCGGGTGTTGATTACTACAGGAGCGGTGGTATTCCGAACTCATTAGGTGCCAACGTTGGGGCACGTTACGTGTCAACCTTTACCCACACCGGAGAAGGACAGCGGAATTTTCAACAAAACGGAGAGGCACATAACAACGAATTTCAAGAAATGCGCCTCGAATGATAAAAATTAGTACATCTTAGCAGAGAATCATAGTTCACATTAGTTGTTTGGGATGTTTATCCCTCATAGTTTTACATTTGAACAGTGTATATAGTAGTAATATGCGCGTGTGTTTCTTTACTTGCCTCTACTTGCGCGCAACGAAGTGTCCTTTCAACTTCTGTTTTTCTCTTTTCACTTCCTCGATCTCCTCAATTAGATGCCGCGAGCGGCAATCCTCCTCGAATCAACAACTCCTTGAAATAGCAAATGTCGCACAATTTGCCCTCCATGTGCAAGACGCTCTCCTTCCATCTGTTGTCTAAATCCTCCGAGTTGCAGACGCAACACTTTGAAGACAACTGACGGAACTTCTTCTCCTCCTCCAACTCTTCCTCCGTTTTGGGGGTCACCGCCGCGCGCAGCAACTTCTGCGCATCCTCGGGAGAGATATCCGGAAGGATGACTGGTCTCTTTTTCTGATAATACGACTTCTTCGGCTTCTTTGCCTGAGGCGGAGCCACTTCGTGCGGCAAGTGCGTTCTGTTGCCTCCGATACAAGCCGCGGCGCCATCGCTAGCCCCAGTCGCCGCCTCCTTGGTTTCATCAGATTTCTTTTTCAACTCCGTAATCCCCGCGTCCTTCTTCAACTGCTCCATGTCCATCTTACCTTCTCTAATCTTCGTCTCCGTCCTGTAACACTGCGTGCACAAATTCGCCCCCGGGATCATCTTCGAACGCGTCCACTGGCTGCTCTTCGTCGTCAAACACGCTCTGCACGTTTTATCCACCATCGCTCTCGCCTCCTTCTTGTAACATTTTTGGCACAAACACTTTGAATCGTCTTTTTTCGATCGGTACCAGCAACCGGACGTTTTTGATGTACCGCACGCCTGTTATCCGTGCCCGTAAAAGGGAGAGAGAGAGAGAGAGATTTTTTGTTAGTCAAATTTTGTCTTCGGGGAGTTTAAATAAAAAAATTCTTCGCGCAATGCGTGTGGAGGAAAAGGGACCGAGACGCACCGCGCAAATCTTATCGCTCATTTCCACGAGCTCCTTGTGATAGCACCTCTTACAAACCACTTTCCCGAGCGTCTCTTCCATCTTGCTCTTGAACCATTTGTACGAGTCTTGCGTTTGGCAGGTGTAACAGGTGTATTTTTCCCCGTTTTTCAGCGTCGGTAACGCTTCCGATTCTTGTTTCTTCGTCAGAATTTGTTTTTGTTGTTGTTCTTGTTCTTCTTCTTCTTCTTCGCCGGCGATCGGGTCGTACGCGACGATTTGGTCTTTGATGGATTTCAGAGGGTCTATATTTCTCTCCTCTTTCTCGACGACGGGTGGTTGCGATGGTGGCGGAAGAGAAGAAGGAGGAGGAGCGGCGGTCGTCGCCGATGGTTCCGTCGTCGCGTTCAGCGTCGCTTCCATTATTTCTTCTTTTTTTTTGAGGAGAAAAAAAGTTTTTAAAATCCCCACACGTGTTAATAAAAAGTACTTGCGAAAGAAGAAAACGAACGAACGAACGAGGTTACGCGTTCATCGGTGATGGTAGTATTAGTAGTGGTGGTGTTGTGATCTCTTGCATTTCACGTTTTAAAGAATCTCTCTCTCTCTTTCTCTCGTCGCTCGTTTCTTCTTTCGTTTGAGAAAATACGCGCTCGAGAAGGACGCGATACTCTCACCCTTTCTCTCTCTCCCTCTCTCTTTGTGTGTATGTCTCTATCGTGATAACTTTGATCACGTTAATGCCCTTCTAAGCAATTTTTCGGCCATCTCGGGAATGGAATCACGTCTCTGATGTTTTCCATGCCCGTGGTGAACAAAATCAAACGCTCAAAGCCGAGACCGAACCCAGAGTGTGTGACCGAGCCGAACCTTCTTAAATCCAAATACCAGCTGTACTCCTCCAACTCCAAGCCGCAGTCTTTCATGCGTTGTTCCAAAACGTCCAATCGCTCCTCGCGCTGGGAACCGCCAACGAGTTCGCCGACTTTTGGAACCAAAATATCCATCGCGGCCACGGTTTTACCGTCCGGATTCAAGCGCATGTAAAATGCCTTGATGTCCTTCGGGTAGTTGTACACCACCACTGGTTTCTTGTACACCTCCTCGGCCAAGTACCGCTCGTGTTCGGTTGCCAAATCGATCCCCCATTCGACTGGGTACACGAATTCTTTCTTTTTCGTTTCCACGGCGTCTTTTAAAATCTCAATAGCCTCGGTATACGAAACTCGCCCGAACGGATTGTTCGCGACGTTTTCTACGCGTTCCAAGCAATTTTTATCGTACATCTTTTGAAAAAACTCCAAATCTTTTCTGCACGTTTTCAGCAAGTGTTTGCAGCAATGTCTGACGTAATCCTCCGCGCACTGCATATCGTCGGCCAAATCCGCAAACGCCAACTCGGGTTCGATCATCCAAAACTCCGCGAGATGTCTCGTCGTGTACGAATCCTCGGCCCGAAACGTCGGCCCAAACGTGTACACGTTGCTCAAAGCGCACGCGTAAGTCTCCACGGCTAACTGACCAGAAACCGTCAAAAACGTCTTTTCGCCGAAGAAATCCTCGGAATAATCGATAGTACCGTCTTCGTTTCTTTGCAAACCTCCAACTTTACGAAACTTGCGTTCCAACTCGCTCAAATCTTTCTTGGCTTGTTCCAACTTTTTGTTTTGTTCCTTCAAACCCGATTTCGATGGTTTTTCCTCTTGTTTCATCTCCGCGATTTTCGTCTCGATCGCCGCCGTTTCCGCTCTCTTCTCTTCCACCACCGCTTCTTCAACGGAACTCTTCGTATACTTCTTGCCGTCTTCGCCGTCGCACTCGCCCAACAGAGTCGTCACTTGAAACATCTCCCCGGCGCCTTCGCAATCGCTCTTGGTAATCAACGGCGTGTGCACGTAACAAAACCCGTTAGAGTTGAAAAATTCGTGCGTGGCAAACGCCAAAGCGTTTCGAACTCTCGCGATGGACTGAATCGTGTTCGTCCTTGGTCTCATGTGAATCTTTTCTCTCAAATATTCCAAAGTTTGCTTCTTCTTTGCGATTGGGTACGTGTTTGCGTCGCACTTCCCGACTTGAACAACTCTCGTCGCGTGCATCTCAATCACTTGCCCTTTCGCCGATTCCGGCGGCAACTTGATCTCGCCTTCAATCACCACGCTCGTTCCAGTCGGTCTCATATCCGCCAGCGAATACTCGCTCTCCGAGGAGGAAAAAATCTCGCTCGAGACTACCACTTGTAAACTCTGCGGCGTGGACCCATCGTTCACCTCTAAAAATAAAATCTTCCCGGCGTCCGCTTCTCTCCCTGTTTTCACCCATCCGCCGATGGTGAGCGTCTCACCGACTAAACTCACGCCTCCTTCCCCGTCCGCTTTCTCGTGCACGTCGATAATCGGCACTCGATTAAAACATTTCGAGTACGGCGAGGAGAGCCTATGCGGCAGCGTTTTTGTCAAATCCGCAGCCGTCGTATCCATATTTTGACGATTAGTGAGCGTGGGTTTGCCGTGTCTTTTCGTCTCTCTCGATCGAATACAAAAAAAAGTAGAAAGGGCTTTCTCGTGCGAGCGATGCGCGTCTCTCTCTCTTTCTACGCGAACGTCTTCTTCTTCTTCTTCTTCTTCTATGCGAGAACGCGTATATTCCGTGCGCGCGTGCGTTTCTTGCTTCTAAAAAAATGGATAAATTTGCCCAAAACCACATAAAAAAAAAATAAAAAAATGTCGAGAGAAGAAGAAGAAGAAGAAGAAAAAGTAGAAGAAAAAGAGGAGAAGGAAAAGCAGAAACGACGCGCGACGACGATCGCGCCCGCTCCCGACGACGAACAGAACCCTCTTCGTCATCGTCTTCCGGGGATCTTCCTCGCCGCCGCGCTCCGAAAAGCGGCGACCGATCGTCGCGAAAAGGCATCCATCGCGCGTTCGCGCAAAGGAGAACTCGACAAAACACAAAAAAAAGTTTCCTCGTTTCTCAAGTTCGCGGCGCGAGCGACGGAGATGACTCGAACTCAGAAACGAATCAACCGCGGCGGGTATTAGAGAGAGAGAAGAATATAGCGGTGAAACGCAAAGACGCAGACGACACAACAGACGCACTCACACGTGCATTCTTTCTGCCCTCTCTCTCTCTCTCTCTTTTTTTTTTCTCTCTCACACAAAAAAAGGCGTTTTCTTCTTCACTTGTATTTTGCTTTTTCCTTCTAAAAATACGTGTAAAACCCTCTCTCTCTCCGTCTGCAGAAAATTTTTTTTTT
>Ga0255765_1001410_pt1 | contig 29739 bp, 39 predicted proteins | sample 041ome_8_FD_179965 | JGI IMG/M metagenome (GOLD analysis project Ga0255765, IMG submission 179965) | Coastal salt marsh microbial communities from the Groves Creek Marsh, Skidaway Island, Georgia - 041407BS metaG (version 2) | ecosystem: Environmental > Aquatic > Marine > Intertidal zone > Salt...
CTTTTGGCGTAGAGAACTATTTCCATATTACAAAGCAGGTCGTAAAAAAGCAAGAGAAGCTTCTGGTCATGACTGGAATACTATCTTTGATTGTTTACATAAAATAAAAGATGAGATAAAAGAAAACACACCGTATAAAGTTGTAGAAGTAGATACTTGTGAGGCTGATGACATTATTGCCGTTTTAACAATGAAATATTCAGCAACACAAAAGATTATGATTTTATCATCTGATAAAGACTTTGTTCAATTACAGAAATATAAAAATGTTGAACAATATTCACCCATATTAAAAAAGTCATTAGTTGAACCATTACCATCTGTTCAACTCAAACAATTAATTATTCGTGGTGACAAATCAGATGGCATTCCTAATATTTTATCCAATGATGATGTATTTGTTGAAGGCATTCGCCAACGACCAATCACCGAAGCTAAAATAATTAAATGGTTAAACCAAGACCCAAAAGAATTCTGTGATGATGAAATGTTTAGAAACTTTTCACGGAACGAAATGTTAATTGACTTAACTAAAATACCCGAGAATTTAAGAGAAACAATTCTCAAAGAGTATGATGAAGCTATATCACATAACAAACAGAAATTAATGAATTATATGATTACTCATCGTTTGAAAAACTTAATGGAGGTCATTGACGAATTTTAATATGTTATTATTTTCAGAAATATTTGAACAAATAGAATTAGCTGTAACTAAAGAAGAACGAATAGCAATTCTACAAAAAAACAAATCGGCAGCGCTACTTGAATTCTTTCGGTTATTATACGATACGAATATAGAATTTGATGTTGTAATACCAAAATATAAACCAGCAATAGAACCAGCCGGTTTAAACTTTACCTATCTACACACAGAAGTAAAAAAACTATATCGATATGTTAAAGGTGATCCTAGAGCTGATGTTCTTACACAGAAAAAGAAACAAGATTTATTAGCGGTTACTTTAGAATCACTTCACAAAGATGAAGCTGAACTTTTAGTGGGTCTTGTTAATAAAGATATTGGTGTTCGACACCTTAATGAAAAATTAGTGAAAGAGGCATATGAATTATGAAAGTAGCGGTTGTCACACCAACAATTGGTTCTGAACATTTAGAACAATGTGTTGAATCTGTATCTAAACAAACCTATACAGACATTGTTCATTATATTGTAAAAGATGGACATGATGTTAGAGTTCCATCATATTTAAATAATTTACCTCATGTTAAATTTATTACATTAGATGAAAATGTTGGTAAAGGTTGGTATGGACATCGTGTGTATGCCGCTTGTTCTTTTTTAGTTAATGCTGATGTCATTTGTTACCTTGATGAAGATAATTATTTAGCATTAAATCATGTTGAAGAAATGGTCAAAACATTAAAACAAGGTAATGACTGGTGTTATTCATTAAGAAATATTGTTGATAAAAAGGGAGAATTTATTTGTGAAGATAATTGTGAATCTCTTGGTAAATGGCCTGTTTATTTCAATCACCAAGTTTATCACATTGACACATCATGTTTTGCCATTCGCCGTGATATTGCTGTTAGAATTGGTCACGCATGGTATGGACAATGGGGTGCTGATAGGCAATTCTTTCAAAATCTAAAACAAAACTTTACAAAGTGGAATTGTACCAATCAATATTCAGTTTGTTATCGTTTAGATGGAAATGAGGGCTCCGTTACAAAAGAGTTCTTTGAAGAAGGAAATAAATTATCAGAAGCAAAATATGATGGAAAATATCCTTGGTTAGAAAAACAAAAAATGACAGAAGTTGGACCAGGCATTTCGATAGTGGAGAGAAATTTTGAATAAAAGAGTATTAATTACGGGTGCATCAGGATATCTTGGTTCTCATGTATGTAAAACACTAAAACAAGACGGTTGGACAGTTCATGGGTATGATACAAAACATACCTTAAATCGTTATATTGATGTAATGACTTATGGTGACATAAGAGATAGACAAAGATTAGATATCTTGTTTAGTAATTTTCAATTTGATTTAGTGATTCATTTAGCCGCTCGAATTGAAGCTGGTATTTCAGTCAAAGAACCTACATCTTTTTATGATGTAAATACTGGCGGAACTTGTGCATTAGTTAATGCGATGAACAAAGTAGGACTGAAAGATATCATCTTTGCATCAACAGCGGCTGTCTATAAAGCAAAAGATACACCAATCCTTGAAACAGATGAAACAACATATAATTCACCATATGGTCATAGTAAAATGATGGCCGAACAAACTATTGAAAAATCATTAATGAACTATGTCATTTTTAGATTCTTCAACTTAACAGGTGCTGATCCTGAAGGTGAGTTTGGTGAAGAACATGAACCAGAAACCCATTTAATACCACGATTAATTGCAAACATTGATGGTGGGTTTGAATTAAATGGAGATGATTATGATACAAAAGATGGAACTTGTGTAAGAGATTATGTCCATGTAAGTGATGTAGCAGAAGCCATTTTAAGTGCGGCTAATTACCTCTCAAGTGGTGGAAAATCTGATATATTTAATTTAGGTATCGGACACGGTTATACAATCAAAGAAGTGATTGAAGAATTAGAAAGAGTGTCTGGTAAGAAGATTGAATATAAAACGAATCCAAGACGAGAAGGTGATGCAGCTAGTTTAATGGCTGATATAAGTAAGGCACAGAGTGTTTTAAAATATACGCCGAAGTATGATTTAACTTCTATTATCAACACAGCTTACGAATGGCATACACATGACGAGAAAGAAACAACGACCACCTAAAAGTTCAGATGTAAACATGGATGATTTTCTCCTTTCTTCAGAAAGAATTAATTCAGCCCTATTAAATCACCACATTAACTTTTTATCCGGTGAAATTACAGACGAAAGTGTAACAGAAATAATCCGATGGATAGCGTATGAAAATACACTCGAAACGGAAGTTCCTTTAACCTTGTTTATCAATTCAATGGGTGGAAGTTTAACTGACGCCTTTGCATTGATTGATATTATGCACAATTCACACCGTAAGATAAGAACATTTGGAATAGGAAATGTGATGAGTGCAGCCTTTTTAGTCTTTACATCAGGATTAAAAGGCGAAAGATATATTGGTAAAAATACCAGTATTATGTGTCATCAATATACCGGTGAGATTTATGGAAAACACCATGACTTGACGGCACAATTCAAAGAAACAGAATCATTGAACCGAAGAATGGTTGATGTTCTAAAACGAGCTACATATTTGGATGAAAAAACAATTAAAAAAAGATTGTTGCCTCCATCAGATGTTTGGCTCACACCACAAGAGGTCATTGATTTAGGTATAGCTGATAATTTCATAAGTTAAGGAGAAAATTCATGGCAAGTTATTTGGATCATTTAAGACAAGAAATTAAAATACTCGAAGATAGATTGGCGGCATTAAAACAACAAGAAATGGAAGAATCTATCAGAGAAGAAGACCATCAACAATCTCTGTTACAAGAAAGTCAAGGTAGATTATTTTGAACAATGAAAGAGATGAAATCTTAACTATATTAATGGAAGAAAGTGCTGAAACAACAGTAGAGGCATCCAAAATAATTCGTTTTAATGGTGGTTTTGAAAGGCTTGAAGCTGAACTTGGCGACTTAATGTGTATGATGGAAATATTGATACAAAAAGGATTCATCAAAAAAGAAAACATTGGTCAATATGCTCAAGCAAAAAGATTAAAGTTAAAACAGTGGAGTGATATAAAAAATCTGTAAAAAAGCTTGACTTTTAATTAATTCTATGTTATCCTATTCACATAATGATAAAGGAGATTGTTATGAGTTTAGAGAAAATCAATAAAAAGTTAAATGATATTTCACAAGAAAATAAAGAAAAACAAGTAAATCTTCAAGCTCAATTAATAGCTGAAGATGAAGAAGCTGCATATTGGAATCATATTACTAATATGCAAAATGATATCGACAAATACAATGATTCCGATGGACCTTGGTTCTGGGAAACAAAGTAAATCCTTTAAAGCCGTGGTTGAGTTTATCTCCTATACTCTCTCTCAAAATTCAACCACGCACCCCCTTGACATTTGCCTTAAAACCTGATATAATGGATACATTATGATAATTTATGTGCAAAACAAATACAAGCCAATGCGTAAAAGCAAAAAGAAGATTAATGCTTCTAGGCGTCCAAGTAAAGTTAGAATTATACCTATTGAATCAAAAATAAATCCTGTTGTTTCCGGTGTGGTTATTAGAGAAACACCGAATTATCAAAGTTTGGTGACCACATCAGGTTCTACAACAAAACCTATACAAGGTAAAGTTTATACCGGCACAGCGATGATTGGTATTGGTACCTTACATAAATCTAATGCCGTTCCTGTATTCAAAAAAGAAGATTTAGAGGATCAGGCAAAGATGAGGCGATAATGCTTGACTTTTCGGTAAAGTTGTGTTATGATGGTAACTTAAAAATATAAAAATGAGGAATTATATTATGAAAAAAGTGAAACTTAAACCGTTTCAGAAATTACTTACACTAATGATTTCTGGAAATGCAGTAACAAGAGATGAAATTGATACGCTTCTTGGAAAAGAAATCTATATGTATCGTATTTCAACTTATATGTGGCATATCAAAACTAATGCTAATGGCATTATTCGAATCAAAAAAGAAGGCCGTAAAGTTGTTTCATATCAATTAGTAAATGTAGAAGAAGTTAAAGAATACATGAAACGAGTTGGTGTTTTAAATACAACATTTACACCTGGTCAAGTTGAGAAAAAACCATCTATTTCAAAATTAGGTGATTTACAAGCTGAACCAGTTGTTGAAATAACAGATAACTTACAAACAGCGTAATGAAAAAACTTTTAATTCCATTATTAATAACATCCATGTTTGCTAATGCTGAAGTTGTAACCGGTGTTGGCGAATATCGATATGGTCCCGATACTTCAGAAGAAAGTGCTTGTATTCTCGCTGAACAAATGGCAAAAGAAGATGCTATTGCTAAAGTTGTTGGCGAAGAACTTGGTACAGTTTCATTTGAACAATGTGAGAATGAAAATTGCGTGGTTCAAAAAGACACCATTATCGATAAAAAAGGATATATTAAAGAAGTTATAACAAAAGAAGTAAATACAAATAAAGGAATTGGTTATCATTCATGCACCGTTTCAATTCGGGCTGATGTTCAGATTGATAAAAATCCAATAGAATTTAAGTTGTATAATACAAACTATCAATACAATGAAGGTGATGAAATTATTATAAAAGGTTATGTGGATCGACCTGGAACTTTATTAATTTACACTTATGTTAATGGAATTTACAGCTTAGTTTATGGTGAAAAGTTTGCCGAATATAATTATAATTTTGTGTTACCATCTACTCAAAATAGAATGGTTGCATTATTACCTGATGGTGAACTTACATCAAAAGAACTTATGATGGTATTATTTACGAGCTCTAATCGTGACTTTAAAATGAAATATAATAAAGCGGAAATGGAAACTTTAATAAATTCAATACCATTTAATAAGCGAAAGGTGATTAATAATTACATTTATATTATGAAAAGAGGAAATACAGTATGAAAAACAAAAAGTTAATTGCAGTAATGATTGCTTCGTTACTTGCTACTGGTTGTGGTAGTGTAAAATATACCACAGGTTTTGAGATGAGTAGTGGTTCAACAAAAACAGCCGAACCTGGTGTTGAAGTATCTTATCCAGATTGGTATAATGCTGAACTTACTGATGATGATGGTAATCTGTATGCTGTTGGTACCGAATACTCTAAAGATATGCAGTTTGCTATCGATAAAGCAACATTGTCTGCTAAACGAGATTTAGCTGCTAACTTCTCATCACACACGAGTGCTTTATTAAAAGACTATGCTACTGAAGTTGGTTCACTTGATTCTGAAGTGATTAGAGAAATTGATAGAACAACCAAAGTTGTTGTAGCACAAGTTAATATGATTGGTGTTCAAAGAGAGCATATGTCATTGATACACGCTAAAGATGGTTATCGTGCATATGTCAAGTTAAGATATGTTCCTGACCAAGCAAATAAAATTCTTTTACAGGAAGTTTGGAAAAACGAAAAACTTAAAGCAAAAGTTCAGTCTTCTAAACGATTTAAAGAATTAGAAAAAGAAGTTGGTATTATTAAACAAGAAGAAATACAAGAAAACATTATCTATGATAGTGAGTTCTAATGAATATCTTTTATTTGCATAATGATCCAAAAAAATGTGCTGAAATGCACTTGGATAAACATTCAACTAAAATGTGTATCGAGTATGCCCAGCTGATGTCGACCGCTCACCGAGTTTTAGATGGTGAAGAATATTATGGTAAAACGGCCAATGGTCGTAAGATTAAACGGTGGCGGTTGACGGATGGGCCAAAAGAAAAAGAATTGATGAAAGCTTCTCATGTCAATCATCCAAGTGGAATATGGACGAGAGCTAATCGACAGAACTACAAGTGGCTGTTTTCATTGTGGAAGAACCTACTCCAAGAATATACTTTTCGGTATGGAAAACAGCACGCTTGTAGCCGTTTATTGGAAATGCTAGAAACACCACCAGCAAATATACCTGATGGTGTTTTCTTTGCACCAACACCGGCTATGCCAGATGAATGTAAAGTTCCTGGAGATGTATTGGAATCATACCATAAATACTACAACGAAAGAAAAAGACACATTGCAAAATGGACTAAAAGGGAAATACCTTCGTGGTATGAAATGGATTATGCCAATATATCATTTTAAAAATAAAGAAACAGGTGAAATCTTTGAAGATATGATGTCTATATCTAGCAAAGAAGAATTACTTAAAAATAATTCACACATCGAACAGGTGCCAACAGGATTTACAATTGTTGGTGGAGTTGGCGATAATATGGATGCAAAAACTGATGATGGATTTAAAGAAGTGATGGCAAAAATTGCTGAAAAGAATCCAGGCAGTCCTCTTGCAGACCGTTATGCCAAAAACAAAACAATCAAACGGGCTAAAACCGAATCGATTGTTAGAGATCATAAGAAGAAATTTGGTATATAATGTTTGAATTTGTGAATTTGCCAGAATTGGATTTTGACTTACAATCCAAAACTGAAAATGGCAGCCGTAAGTATGTAACACCAAATGGTGATGCCTATCCTTCTGTAACCACCATTCTATCTGCTTATAATAAAAAAGCAATACAAGAATGGAGAGAACGAGTTGGTGAAGAAGTTGCCAACAAAATATCAACACAAGCATCAACAAGAGGCACACGATTACATTCATTGTGTGAAACTTATTTACTCAACGAACTATCTCCATTAAAACTTCAATCAGTCATGCCTGATGCAAAAGAACTGTTCAATAAAATAAAACCAAAGTTAGATGCTAATATTGGTAAAATATATTCACTTGAACAAGCATTATACTCCGACAAATTAAAGATTGCTGGTCGTGTAGATTGTATTGCTGAATGGAATGGTGAATTATCTGTAATTGATTTTAAGACAGCCAGTAAAGAAAAGAATGAAGAATGGATTCAAAACTATTTTATGCAGTGTTCAGCATATGCAGAAATGTTTGAAGAAAGAACTGGTCGACCAATCAACCAGATTGTAGTTGCTATTGCTGTGGCAAATGGTGATACTCAAATCTTTGTAAAAGAAAAAGAAGATTATTTACGAGGTTTGAACTTTTTTATTGATGAATATTATGATACAGTGTGAGGTAAACTATGCCAATTATAACAGAACCTATTGAAGAAGTAAAAGAATATATTGAAGATAACACACCATTAGAATTAACAACAGGTGATATTGCTGATGTTTGGTTTGTTATTTTTCTTGGAATGTTAATGTATTTCTTTAGTAACTTTGTTTCACTATTGATCAAAGTTGGTGGGGCTATATTAGTTATACTTGGGCTTTATACAATATTTTTAGCATAGGAAACTAAATGGCTGCAAAAAATGATATTACTGGTGACAGTATAAAATCAAAAGGACCATCAACTGCTTATGAAGATGGTTGGGATAGAATATTTGGAAAGCATAAAACTGCCGAAGAAGCTTTACAAGCTCATGTGAATGGATTTCCAAATGATAAGATGTTTAATGATGAAAAAGTGTGCAAAAAGTGTGGGTTTAAACAACAAATGAGTAAAGAACCCCCTGTTTTAATGTGCCAATCGTGTGGTGAGTTACTTTAGGATCATAAATAAACTCACATCTTCACAAAAAGGAGAATGTATGCGTAAAGGACTGATTTATATTATTCCACCGCTTCTGACAATATTAGTATGTTTTCTAATATTTCAAACAGGCTCAAAAGCCATTCAAATAGAAGCCAACGAAAAAAGCGACTTCAAACATAAAGTATCATATGACCAACTAACCAGTAAAACACAAAAAGAAGTAATGTGTTTAGCTGAAAATATTTTTTTTGAATCAGCACATGAACCATTAAGTGGTCAAGTTGCTGTGGCCATGGTTACATTGAATCGTGTAAACAGTGATGGTTTTCCAAACACCATTTGTGGTGTCGTTAAACAAATTAAATATAGAGGTGTTTGCCAGTTTTCGTGGTATTGTGAAGGCAAACAATCAATGCAATACTTGACAAGATACAACAAAGTGTTGTATAATGATATCATTAACTTAGCAGTAGATATATATGCTAACCATGATAAAATGAATGACCCATCAAAAGGTGCTTTATTCTATCACGCTGATTATGTTCGACCAGTTTGGCGTAAGAACTTAGATAAAGTAGCTGTAATTGGAAAACATATTTTTTATAATGATAAGGAAGTTCAATGAGTGAGAAATTAAATATGACTTTTGGTATCTGTTTGACAATTATAATATTATCTTGTATTGGTACATATCAATATTATCATTTACAAGATAGACAATTGATGGCTAAGAATGTAACCGATGCAATAGAAAAAGGTATTGATCCATTATCAGTAAGGTGTGCATATGCTTCAGAAATAGATGCTGTTTGTGTTGCATATGCCTATACTTCTAAAACACCCGATTATCAACCAGCACCCATTAAAAAGTAAAAGATTATGCCAACAAAAGATGAAATGGCAAAATTTGCCAAAGAAATACATGATTTAGTTTCACGCACCGATTATAATTACATTGAAGCAATAACAGCTTATTGTAAAGAAACTGGTTTAGAAATAGAAGTAGCTGCAACACTATGTAATGCTAATCTAAAGGCTAGATTAGAAAGTGATGCAATGGATAATAATATGTTAAAAGATAAGGGCAATAGACTGCCCATTTGAGTTTTGTTGTTGTCTCACAAAAATAACAACCCAACCTATAATAAGGAGAACTATTATGGCTGATTTACATTTAGACCTTAACACAATCGTTAATGTTGCAGTAGCAGTAGTAGTGGTTGAAGTAGTCGGTAAATTAACTGGCTGGTGGTAATTTTATTATAGAGTTTGGGAGAACTCTACAAAACTCCCCTTTTATTTTATGACAGGTTACGAAACTTACACTTTATATAATGCTCTTAAACTCCACTTTACCAAAGAATCATTTGATTTCTTCAAATATCACGGTAAAACAAATGTCACACCTGAACAATTCGAAAACAGAAAAGACAAATACCATTTCTATAAACTATCCAGAAAAATTACAGATAGAGATGAGATGATATTATTTCTTGTTTACAATTTCATCGAAAAAGAAAATGTATGGGTTGGTGAACTATTAACAGACGAAGCAAACAAAAGATATCTCAATCACAAAAAGGTTTTACAATCACTTTCTTATACCTTTGAGAGCGATTGTAAAAAGTTATTTGCTGATGGCAATCCAAATGACTTGATTAAAACAAATGGTGAATATCCTAAACTCTTAACAATGGCACTACAAAGAGATATAACGGTTGAAACCCTTTGTATTTTAAACTCAGTTCTAAACTTCTTTCCTATGTGGAGTAGTAAGATTTCTGATACGATACGATGGCCTGAATTTAGAACAAAAGTTTTAAAGTTTACCGCATTTCTACCAAGAGATGTAGTAAAATATAAACTAATTCTCAAAAAACTTCTTAATGAGAATACTAAATAGCATTATATTATGAAATATGTGGATAAGAAGTAATACATTTAATACAATTATATACAAGGAAAATACGATATGAATAGCTTTGCTAATCTCAAACGCAATCGTTCTAGTTTAGATAAATTAACTAAAGCGATTGAAACAACCACTAATCCCACCCAAGATTCAAATTCAAACGAAGATACACGATTTTGGAAACCAGAAGTAGATAAAGCTGGTAACGGTATGGCCGTTATTCGTTTTCTACCAGCACCGGCAGTAGATGGTGATGATGCGTTGCCATGGGTTCGAGTGTTCTCTCATGGATTCCAAGGTCCTGGTGGTTGGTATATTGAGAACTCATTAACAACTCTGAACCAAAAAGATCCTGTTTCTGAATACAACTCAACATTATGGAACTCAGGCATTGAAGCAAACAAAGAGATTGCTAGAAAACAAAAGAGACGATTACATTACATCTCTAACATTCTAGTTGTTTCTGATCCTGCTCATCCTGAAAATGAAGGTCAAGTTAGATTATTTAAGTTTGGTAAAAAAATCTTTGATAAGATTACTGAAGCAATGAATCCAGAATTTGCTGATGAAGTGCCAGTTAACCCATTTGATTTATGGGACGGTGCAAACTTCAAGTTAAAGATTCGAAATGTTGAAGGTTACCGTAACTATGATAAATCTGAATTCGCTGATAAAGAACCTGTTATGGGCGGTGATGACGATAAACTTGAAAACTTATGGAAACAAGAATACTCACTTAAAGAATTCTTGGAAGAAAAGAACTTTAAATCTTATGATGTGTTAAAAGCACGATTAGATAAAGTATTAGGTTTTGAAGGTGAAGTTACACCAAGAACAACAGCAGAAGATGCAATCGTTGAAGCGGCCGCACCAAGTAATTATGAACTCGATTCTGGTTTAAGCCAAGTCGATGCAGCTATTGCCAGTGATGGTGATGATGATTTAGATTATTTTAAAAACTTGGCTGAAGGCTAAGATTTAATCTTATGAAAGATACCCACTTCGGTGGGTATTTTTTTATGTCATTCTTCCTACAAGAGAATTTGATGTTGATGTTTTATCTTGCGCTTGAGGTATTATATCATTATTTACAATATTATTATTTACTGTATTTGGTGCATTAACAACAACTGGTGTGTCTGGTTTTGACATAGAGCGTTTAGTTATAGCCACTTCATTAGAACCACTAGCAATTTGTTCACCACGACCATCACCAGCTTGCGCTACTAAACTTGTAATGGTTACTGCACGATTTCCTACTTGAGTATACCATTTACTGTCTTTCATTGCACCAGCAGCATCTTCAAATTGTTCATTTTCAAGTAGTTTTTTTGTTGTTGGCCATTTTGGCCACCATTTACCCATATTAAATGATAAATCTATAAAGGCTGCTTTACCGCCTTCATTGGCTGCCTGGTAGCCGGGTGTTTCTTCTGCAATTTTCTTATGATGAGCAAAATCTTCTTCAAATAAGTTCATTACTTCTTCATCACTAAATGTTTTATTCCATTCAGGTGGAAGTGTTTTACCATCACCAATTAGATGTCCTACGCCTACGGTCCAAAGTCCTAACGAATCTTTATAAGGTTTGTTTCTCTTACCTTCATGTTGAATAATCATCGCCTTGGTGTCTTCCATACCACTTACAACTTGAGTTGGTTTACCTACTTCAGTTTTTTCTTCAGATTTTGGAGGTTTACCTATTCTGGTTTTTTCAATTCGTTCAATTTCAGCGGCAGATGCTCCTTGAAGTGTTAATGCTTTTTTCTTTAAATTAATGTGTCTTACACTTGCTTCATTTAAAAGATATTTTGCAATCTTTTTATCTTTTTCATCACCATTTTCATCCGCCCATTTAGTTAAACGCTTCATAGCAAGCATCGTGTATCTGTTTGCTTCAAATGCACCAACATAATCATCTTGTTCTAATTTACTCTTTACTACTTTAATATACTTGTCAAACAAATCAAGGTGTTGTTGTTTTTCTGAATCAACTTTAGTTGGTGCTACAGGCTCTTCTTTTTTTGCTGGTGTTGGAGTTGGTTCCGCTACTTTAGGTTTTGTTACCTTAGGTTCTTCTTTTGGTTTTTCTTGTATTTTTACTTGTTTAGATACCTCTTTTTCAAGTTGTTTCTTCTGTATTTTTTCAACATCTTCTTTTTTTATTTTAGGTGGCGCTGGAGGTGCTGATACTTTTGGTTTGTCTTGTTTACCAAATATTTCAAATTTACCAAAGAAAGCCGTTACAGATGCAAACTTTTCTGAAATATAATCACCAATACTTGTAAAGAACTCTACAACTCTATCTTTAAATGGTTGAATAAATTCAGCAACACCATCATAAAGATTAGATATAAGTTCACCTCCTTTTGAAAATAAATTAGAAAACCATTCACCAATACCAGCGAACCCTTCTTTCATTTTATCCCACAAATTAGAAGTAAACTCTGAGAAAGATTGTCTGAATCCCTCAAACATATCAGAGGCTAATACAGCAACAATACCTGCAGCCGCTAATGCACCAATAATAACTTTGGGTGAAAACATTTTAATTATTCCACCTAATATTTTACCAAAAATACTTTTTGGTTTCTTTTCTGTTTCTACATCAACAGACACTTCTGGTGTCGGAGTTGGTGTTGGAGTTGGTTCAACCGCTTGCGCTTGAGGAACAATATCAACACCGGTTCTTAGTTTAACATATTCAACTAAATCTTTAGCGATTGCTGAAAAGTTTTCAATAATATCAGGAAGTATTGTTAAACTGGATCCAGTTTCTTTTGCTGGGCTAGGTGATGTATCTGCCATGTTATGTTCTCATTAACGAATTAGCAAAATCAGAATTAAATACATCAACCGGTGGAAGTTTTTTCTTACCCATTGAACCTTTATTATTTGTTATTTGAGGTGAATTGAATACATTTCCCATATCAGGAGTAGATTCCATCCTCTGTCCTGTTTCAACATCAGCTGAACTTTCGCCTATTTTTTGACCTAAATTAGGCATAGAAGGTCCAGATTCAACTCCTCCTGATTTAATTTTATCAGCAATAGATTGTGTTGCATTATCCATACTTGCACCAACACCGGTTGATGCTTGACCCATTTCTCCAAATTTACCAGCAATTCCACCAGATTCATTGAAGCTCTGTAATTTGCCTTGATCTTTTTTCAATGATTCAGAGGCTTCGTCACCACCATATTGTTGAACTAAAGAATCTAAACCACCAAACATTGAACCGGCTTTATCACCAGTCATCATATCTGATATTTGTGACGGAGATTTTTCATCGACTTTAGGAATGCCCTCTTTCATTTGCATACCTAAGTTTTCTACTTTAGATTGTGCCATAGCACCAAGGTCTTCTGGTTTAGGCATATCTTGTGGTGCAGAAACACCAACATCTGTTGACATTTCTTCTACTTTAGTTTTTTCAGGTTCTTCTTCTTTTTGTGGTCGTTGAGAATATTCTGGTGTAGAGCTTGTTTTGTTATCTTTGAATGGATAGAACGGACCTATGGTTATTTTTTCAGGAAAAGGAGGATTAAATCCAAACGCTTTAGCTCCTTCATTGATAGCTTTAACAGGAGGTGCAACTACCCATGTTGGAATTGAAAACTCAGGAATGCCAATATTATTTACAATCCAATCTTTAACATCATAGAATGTATCAACAATAACATCTTTTAGTTTAGTAATCCAACCACCAACAGTATCAAATACGCTTCTAACGGTATCTTCACCAAGTAAACCGAATGTTAAGAAGTCAACAACCGCACCGAGACCTGCAATAATTGCTTCAGATATAGAACCTGTTTCTTTCCATCTATCAAAACCAGCAGTAATGCCTTTGAATAAAGATATGATGATTGTTGCAATAACAAAAACTTTACCTAACACCTTGATTAATTTTGATGGTTTAAATATAGATTTAAATCCTTTTTTAAAACCGCCGAGTATATTACTAATTATATCTGAGAATCCACCGCCACCAGATTCGTCACCGCCACCTTGAGGTGATGTGGTTTTAACTGACATAGATTCTGGTGAAACTCTTGAGGCTTCTAGTTCAGCTTCTTTTGCATCTTGTTGCTCTAAGAATTCTGCTTGTTTTTGTTTTTCGCTTTGTTCTTGAGATTCCCTTTCAAAATTTAAAAGAGTAGTAACAGCTTGACGAATAGTAGCTACATCTTTTGCCAAAGAAGACATATCACCACCAGCCATTTTTGATGGTGAAACATCTGCCATATTAGGCATTGAATTTTCTTCGTCTTTTTCACGACCTCTTACTTTACCACGAACATAAGCACCTAAAAGATTATCACCTGGTATAATGCCAGCAACACCTTCTCTAAAACCTTTTACTGTTGTAAATGTTTTTTTAATAGACTTGGCTTTGTCTTTGATACCTTTAATTTTTTGACCAACAACACCACCAATAGATTCAAAAACACCTTCGCCACGCTCTAGTCGTTGTTGGAGTGTTCCGCCTTTTTTATTGGCTTTTTGATAATCCTTAAAATCTTTATAACCAAGGTCTTTAGCCCATTGGTCTTTAAACACTTTTAATTGTTCGGTGAGTTGTTTATCAGCCATTACCTATTTTTTCTTTGTAGTTGTTGTAATCTTAATCTTTCTTTTTCTTCTTCCAAGTATTTTATTAACATATTAATATAGATATTTCTTTCCCAAGGAATCATTAATTCAAGCTCAGTCAAACTATATTTGTGATGTTGCATTAATGCAAAGTTTGTCTGATAGTAGTTCCCTAGGTTATCATAACGAAAAATTAGACGAAAAAATTTTGAATACCCTTAATTGCAATTTCTTCCTTATATTTGCATTTAGGACAATCAAAAGTTACATCTTTCTTCACTTCAGGTATTGTATCAAAAAATAATTTAATTTTTTCTAAATCTTTTTGTTGTAAACTATCAACAAATTCAATGAGTTCATCTCTTGTAGTATCTTTTGCATAATACATTTGTTCTTTATCATAAATGTAATCAATACAATCCACTAAAACATTCGTCATTAAATCATTTTCTTGTAAACCTTCATATTTCTGAACCATCTCAAATGTTGGATATCTTAACACAACACCAAGATTCTCAGTAATTTGAATTTTGTTTGTGTGTTCTGGATTTTTACTTGGTTCAATGTCTAATAGATTAACATCAAATTCAACATATCCTGAACATTTAACATCTTTACCTTCTTCATCTTTAACATTGTTATTACACTTGTAGCGTAAATTGACAATTTCTTCAACAGAACGAGCTCGAAGATTGATAAACAACCATTCTAAATCAAATGTTGGTAAAGAATCAACATCAACTTCATCTATAATACAGTTTTTTAAAACTTGTCGTATAACTTGAACTGTTTCTTTTGGATCATCTGATTCAGATGCCATAAGAAAGAGCTTTTGTTCCTTTACTAGAAATGGTCGAAATCGAATAGGTTTTCCTGTCGATATCAAATTCACTTCATAGGTAGGCACATCTAACTTGGGTAACATAATATCCTCGCTTTAATAATTAAAATGCACTGCCAAATGGCAATAGTCTTGCACCAGCTGCACCAAATAGTGAAGCGGCTGCTTGACCTAAATCATAACCACCATCGTATGTTACTCTATATTTTTGATAAGCAAATTGTATAGTTAACCGATGGAAATTATCTTCTGACCAGCTGAGTGTTTGAGGTGCAATTCCTATTGGAAAAGCATCTAACAATTCAACTGCAAAAATCTTTTTAATAAATTCATCATACTGAATAATTTTAATATTACACATATAACGAGATTTTTCGCCTTTTGGATATCTCAAGTTATTTGTGTCTGATGGATGAATTGCTTCTAACCAACGATCAAATAGTTTTCTTTCATAGAAATCGTTGGTACATAAAAATGTTAAGTTCATATCTGCATATTGTGATTGATATGGAACTTTAAATGTTGGACCATAAATCTTAGCATCTGCTGTTGCGAGTGTTCGACCTGGTAATTCAGCCGCTTCACATTGAAGTGATAGATATCGTGTTAAAGATGAATTACCTGATTTTGAAAATTCATCTTGTCCGCTATTACCACCAATCGCTGAATTAATAGCATCTGATACATCATTGAATACTGAATTAGGAAAGTTTAGTATTTTTTCAATAATTGAGTTACCAACAAAATCACTAACATAAGGCGGAATAGGTAGAATAACCTCAAATCGTGAGGGTTTTGCTAAACCACTTTTTCCTTTTACATTTGATAAGAATAAGTTTGGTGAGAATGACATTAAAATTTCTTCCTTGAATCAGCGTGAACCTGGTCTGTTGTAGCCCCACTAAAGTTTTCAGCTGGTAATAGTGCGGCTATGTCCCATTCATCTGCCTTTATTTCTAAGAAACTAGACCGCACTTGATTATACAAATATCTTTTTATACAAGGTGTTGCTTCAAACAACCTTGATGCAGATTTCAAATAATTATAGGTTACTCTAAATTTTGTTTTTTCATCATAATTATCATTGTTTAATGTTTCACTCAACTTATCTAATAGATTTATTCTAAACTTAGGATGAATGTAATGTAAATTCAAACCTAAAAATCCATCTTTATATTCTTCTACGGGTATCACTAAAGGAAACTTATCAAAATATCTCATTTTTTCTTTAGTTTTAGGATCATAGAAGTAAAAATACATTTTGCCAATGATTGTATTACTTTTGTCAGCATATCTCATTAGAGCTGTATTGCTGACTTTCATTTCTTCAACTTTAGACATTAACCATGCACGAGCTTCACGAGTTCGTGGTGTTAACCCTTCTTTCGCTAAAGATTCTTTGATTCTATCGATTAAATATGGCATTTATCTATTTATATCAAATGCCTAACTCTTTTTCAGTAATGAGCATGAATTCCCAACCGTGTTCTTTACAGAACAGGTCAGCGGCTCGCCACTTCTCCTGATTGACAGCATATGCGACAGTTTCTCTAAGAAATGTCTGTGTTCTTCTTTTTTGTGTAGGTAATTTCGTTTGTTTCTCTGGTTTGACCTCTAACATCAAAGTCTTTTCTGTGCCATTCTTCTGTTTCATCCTTGCAATAAAGTCTGGAAAGTAACGATGAACTCTATTATCAACAGGCGAACGGTATGGTATGGGCATTTCTTCACTTGCCCACCAAACACAGTTCTTGTTTTCGTCTAAAAACTTCATTACTCGGCGTTCCCAGTTTGAACGATAAATAATATTAAAAGGATCACCTTTATATTTACTTGGGTTTTTAGGTGTATATTTTCCAGAATATGGCATAAATACTACTTATGCTATCAATTATAACACTCGGATAACAATATGTCATTATTTGGCTTCGGCGACATCACTTTCAACAAAGATAACACAAAAGGATTTGGTCCTCTTTCTGCATTAGAAGGTACCAAGTTTGAGCAAAATACATTCAGATATCCAATCGATGTTGGTAACTATGACAAAGGTCATTATATGGTCTTTTATATTCGTCAACAAGAGAAGTCAAGATTTAAAGGTGCTGTTGCAAATGAACAAGATATTCCTGTAAAAGCAAAAGGCGGTTCTATTTCTAATACAGGAACAAATTTTGGTGGTGAATTATTAGGTAAAGTTAATGGTGGGTTAAGTCAAATAAATTCAGCAACAGGCGGATCATTATCAAAACTTAAGAATTTAGCAAGTAATTCTATTGGGGGTGCTGTTGATAAAGCAAAAAGTGGAATTGGAAATATATTTGGTCAAACTAAATTTTTTAAAGGTAACTCAGAATCATCTGAAGCTATCATTGATACTTCCATAAAAAAGATTTCTAAAAAAGGGTTAGCCAATCAATTAAGATCAACAACACTTACAACCGATGCTGTAGCATTGTATATGCCAGACACACTAATGTTTACACATTCACAAGAATATGCTGGGTTAACTCCTGGCAAAGAAGGTTTTGGTCAATTAGCGGCCGGTGCAGGTCAAGCCTTTCTTAGTGAGGGTGGTTTTATGGATAAAATTAAAGGTTTTACTGGAGCCGCTCAACAAGCCGCCACAGATGCACTAGCTAATGCTACAGGCGGTACCGCAACAGCTCAACTAGGCGCTTTTGCAGCTACAGGTGGTGTTGTAAACCCAATGTTGGAATTGTTATACTCATCTCCAGCATTTAGAACATTTCAATTTGATTTTGTATTTTATCCAAGAGACGAAAAAGAGGCAATGGAAGTGCAAAAGATTATTGAAAGATTTAGATTTCATCAAGCACCAGAAATAGAAAGATCAGGTGGATTGGAAACAGGTCTCTTAATACCCCCATCAGAGTTTGATATTAAATTTTATTATGGTGGGGGTCAAAACCCAAACATACCTCCAATTGGCACCTGCGTTTTAACAACAATTGATATAAATTATGCTCCAAATGGTTTTTCAGCGTATGAAGTTCCAGGTGAAATAGTTGCATCTCGTGGTCGAACAGGTATGCCTACAGCAATTAACTTAACATTACAATTTCAAGAAACAACCTATCTCACTAAAGAAGATTTTAGAGATGATAGAGAAGAAGGTTTTAAGAGATATACATCATAAAATATGGCTAAATTTTTTAATTACTATCCCAAAACATTTTATACCAGTAACACACAATCAGCAGGAACTGAAACTGTTACTAACATTATTGCTCGATTTGGATTTGAAAAAGAGTTAAAAGAAAACCAATCAGCATATTATAAGTATGTTGTTAAAGACAGTGATACTCCAGAAATTATTGCTGATAAATTTTATGATAATCCAGAAAGACATTGGATGGTATTATTGTTTAATGATATTATAGACCCACAATACGATTGGCCATTACAATATTCACAATTTATTAGTTTTGTAAATCAAAAATATTCTGCTAACGGTGCAGCTAATACAACCGTTCAAACAGGATTAGAGTGGGCACAAGATACAAATAACATAAAAGAATATTTTAAAGTTGTAACACGAACTTCTTCAGACGGAACACAAATCATTGAAAAATTACAAGTTGATGCTAACACATATGCAAATGTAGGATCATCACAAACTTCTTATTCTTTAGCGGACGGAACAACAATTACAGAATCAATATCAACAGAAACAAAAACATGGTACGATTACGAGAATGAGGTAAATGAAGCCAAACGAGAGATTAAATTACTTAAAAAAGAATTTATTCCAGAAGTAGAAAAAGAATTTAAACGAGTTATTAAATAATGGATTTAAGTGTTAAAGAATCAAATCAGTTTAAAATAAAAGAACTGACACTGGTTACCAAAGCGGGACCAATAGATATTTCTTCAATTTTTGTTGAAATTAATATATTTGATTCTTTATTGTTACCGGTTATTAATGGAAGTGTTAGTATTATCGATTCAGTTGGCTTGTCAAGTAAATTAATTTTTGATGGTTCTGAAGCAATACTTATTAACATAGCTAAAGATGCTGATTCTGATATTGCAGAATTCAAACGATCATTTAGAATCTACAAACAAACAAATAGACAAAATGAAAATCAATCCACAGAATCATACATTTTACATTTTTGTTCAGATGAATTACTATTTTCAGACCAACAAAGAATAAACCAAAGTTATACTGGTAAGTATTCTGACATTGTTGAAAAGATATTGATTAATTATTTGAAAGTAAGAGAAAATAATTTAGGTGGAATATATGAAAATTCTATCGGACTAAGAAAGGTTGTAATACCAAATTTAAGACCATTAGAAGCAATTGAATGGTGTACCAAAAGAGCTGTTGATATAAGAAACTCTCCAAATTTTATGTTTTGGCAAAACTTAGTTGGTTTTAATTTTGCATCATTATCAACACTTCTGACACAAGAAGATATATTACAAATTAGTTTTGGTATTAAAAACAAAAAAGACGGAAACCCATTTAGTGAAATGGGAGGTGCAAGAAGTTTAGAAGTCATTACACAAAATGATTCGTTAGAAAAAACAAGAAGTGGTGTTAATGCTGGAAAGTTTGTAGGTTTTGATCCAGTAACTCGAACATATGCAACACGAAACATTAGTTATGCTGACCATTATACATCAATGGAACATGGTAATGAAGCACCAAACTTCTCATCAATACAAAATAGAGATAAAGCATATAATGACAGAATGTTTGATTCTAAAAAAACATTGAGTATATTTGGAGCACCTAGAAAGTTTAGTAATTATATCAAAACCAATCAACCCGATATGATTACAAACAATCAAGACCAAGAAAATGTAATTTTTCAAAGAACAGCTATACTCAAAAATTTAATGGGCAAAAAGTTAAAACTTGTAATGCCAGGTAACTTTCAATTAACATCTGGTTTTAATGTATCAGTTAGCACCCCATCATTTGGTGTGGATAATGATGAAGAAGATCCAACATTAAGTGGTAAATATTTAATTACAGCAACAAGACATATTATTAGTTTTGATAAACATGAAACCATATTAGAAGTAGCGTCTTCATCAAACAAACAAGAATTTATATTTGAAAGTAATCCTATTCAAAACGAAGCGGTTTTAGATTATTAATATGATAAACGAAGACAAAAAAGACTTTACAGGTAAAAACGGATTCATTTGGTGGGTTGGTACAGTAGAAGACCGAAAAGATCCACTTAAATTGGGCCGGTGTCGAGTGAGATGTATTGGTTGGCACGCTGATGATAAGATGCGTTTACCAACAAACGACTTGCCTTGGGCTATACCATCATTTCCAGTAAATGACAATAACACATTTGCACCTAAAGAAGGTGATATGGTCTTTGGTTTTTTTGCTGATGGAGAAAATGCACAAGAGCCTGTTGTGTTAGGTGTTTTGCCTGGTATTCCATTACAATTTGCTAATCGACAAGAAGCATTTAATGATCCAAGAACAGATGAAGAACTAACACAGGCACCAAGACCACCAGAAAGTAAAATATATAATACAAACGGAACAGGAATCACAATCACTGAAGCTGAGAAAGCCAATTTAAATCCATTATTATTAGATGAGCCAACAACTTCTCGTATAGCAAGGAATGATAGTGATACAATCACTAAAACTTATATACAAGAACGGAAAGACAGTGTTGTAAATAATATACCAACATTTAATTCTACTTGGTCTGAACCTGAAACAAAATATGATGCACAATATCCTTATAATCGTGTAACTGAAACTGAATCGGGTCATGTGTTTGAGGTTGATGATACACCAGGTAAAGAGAGGATACATCAAGCTCATCGCAATGGTTCATTCCAAGAATGGTATCCAGATGGTGATAAAGTAGAAAAAGTTACTAAAGACAACTATCAGATTATAATGGCTGATGATAATGTGTATATTATGGGTAAGTGTAATATTACAGTGCAAGGTGACGCTGAAATATATGTTCAACAAGATGGATATTTAAAAGTTGATGGTGATGTAGAAGTTAGAGTTGGTGGAAATTATAATGAATTGGTTGGTGGAACATACACCGTTGAATCTGGCGGTAACATGAAGTTTGTTGCACCAAGAATTGACTTGAACCCATAATGCACGAATTTGTTATTCTTTTAAATGGCGAATTAAAAACTTATCATAACTATGATGATATACCTGAGCAGTTTGATAATTTAATAAAATTTAAACCGGTTATTCCTGAACCACCACATGAAGAACATCAGCATGATGAAATTGGTGAATGGAATAAAAAACTACAAGAATTAATGAAAAGAGAGAAAAATGCCAGCCGCAACTAGAATTGGAGATGCAGATATACCACATTGTTCTGGAATGGTCAGAGCTGTTGGTAGTCCAAATGTGTTTGTTAATAGCATTCCTTGGTCAAGGCAGTCGGATGTAAACACAACACACTTATTACCTGGTGCTCCGTGTCCATCACACGCAGCTCCAATTGCAAAAGGTTCTTCAACTGTTTTTGTTAATAGTTTAGGTTCTGGAAGAATAGGAGATGCAATATCAGGTTGCACCTCTGTTGCACAAGGATCACCTAATGTTTTCGCAGGCGGATGAGATAAATAAGACATGGCAACCGTAAATATAGATGGAAATAGAACCTTTAAAGACTTGGATTTGAATTTCAATATTCATCCGGTAAGAAAGGATATTAATACGCATAACAATGAGTATGCGATTATCAATTCGGTTAAAAATTTAGTATTAACAAACCACTATGAACGACCATTTCAACCCGAAATTGGTAGTAATATTCGTAAATTACTATTTGAAAATTTAGATGCAGTAACAGCAGCTCGTATTGAAAGAGAAATACAAGAAACCATTGATAATTTTGAACCAAGAGTTAGAACATCTCGGGTAACAGCAGTAGCTGCACCTGATGAAAATGGATATAAAGTAGAACTAGAGTTTTTTGTAATTAATAACTCTAATCCAATTACAATTAACTTTTTCTTAGAGAGAATTAGATAAACATGGCAGTCGATAGATTAAGAATAACGGAACTTGATTTTGATAGTATCAAGACCAATTTAAAAACATTTCTAAATCAGCAAAACACTTTTACTGATTATGATTTTGATGGTTCAGGTCTTTCAATACTTTTAGATATATTAGCATATAACACACATTATAATGCTTACTATTTAAACATGGTTGCCAATGAGGCATTTTTAGATACCTCATTATTAAGAGATTCAACCGTATCTCATGCAAAAACTTTAGGTTATATTCCATATTCAACTCGTTCAGCGGTCGCAACAATTAATTTTGAAGCAACATCATCGACAGCAAATACTGGAACATTAACCTTACCATCAGGTTTTTCATTCTTATCTGATCAAATCGACAACAAATCATATAACTTTGTTGTTTTGGATGACACAACTGTAACTAAGGCTAATTCAACATATTTGTTTGAAAATCTTTCATTATATGAGGGTCAATATGTTACCTATATTTTCAATCATAATGAAGCAAATAATCCAAAACAAGTATTTACAATACCCGATTCAAACATCGACACAACAACACTAACTGTTAGTGTTCAACAATCATCATCAAATACAGCATCAGTTGTTTATGAAAAAGTTTCTGAAGTATTAGATATTTCAGCGACTTCAGAAGTTTATTTCTTACAAGAAGATAGAGACGGTAATTATCAAATTTATTTTGGAAATGATGTTGTAGGTAAAGCACTTCCTGACGGAGCTGTTGTTACGATTAATTATATTGTTACAAACGGATCAATTGCAAATAAAGCAAACAATTATGTTGCAACAACCTCAATTTCAGATTCATTAGGCGAATCACTATCCAACTTTACAATTACACCAATCAGTGCAGCTGCTGGTGGTGCAGAAAGAGAATCTGTTGACCAAATTAAATATTCAGCTGTAGCGCAGTTCTCTACACAAAATCGTTTAGTTTCTTATAAAGATTATGAATCTTATATTTTAAGTAATTATCCAAACTTAGATTCTATTTCTGTATGGGGTGGAGAAGAAAATATACCACCAGTTTATGGTAAAGTTTTTGTTTCTTTAAAACCATCAGCTAACTACTATATTTCAGAAACAGAAAAACAAAGAATCATTGATGATATTATTAAACCAAAATCTATTGTTGCCGTTTCTACTGAAATATTGGATCCAGAGTTTCTCTATTTAATTATTGAAAATACAGTTCAATATAATCCAAAGAAAACTACACAAAGTCAAGCCTCATTGAAACAATCTATACGAAATGCTATATTAGGTTATAGAAACCGAGAACTTGATAAATTTGATGCTTTATTTGTTTTATCTAAATTACAAGACGATATTGATGAATCAAATTGGGAAGCATTTTATGGTTCAGAAACATTAGTTCGTGTTCAAAAAAGATTTGAACCAACATTAGCTGAAACGAAAACATATACTGTTAATTTTAATGTTCCTTTACACCGTGGAACAATATCAAACAAATTGACATCAACAGAGTTTGTTGTAAATGATTCAAATGGTGTAGCAAGAACAGTTTCATTAGAAGAAGTTCCTCAATCATACTCAGGTATTTCTTCAATCAGTATTACAAATCCTGGTACAGGTTATACAACAGCACCAACAGTAACAATTACTGGAGATGGTGTAGGTGCCACAGCTGAAGCTGTAATTGTCAATGGCGCAATACAAACAATCAATATTACAAACAGAGGTATTGATTATACTCGTGCTATTGTAACAATATCTGGTGGTGGTGGATATGGTGCGACTGGAACAGCTGTTATTGATGCACGAACAGGTCTATTAAGAACGGTTTATTACGATTCAAACGCAGAAAGACAAATTGTAGATTCTACAGCTGGAACAATTGATTATGACAATGGAATTATAACCATCGATGATATTAATATTCGTTCATTAACAGCTAGTGATGGAATGATTCGTTTGACAATTGAATCCGAAAAAGGTTTAATACAATCAATTAGAAACACAATTTTAACCATTGATGAAACAGATGTAACATCTATTGTTACCACACTTGAAGCCATCTAATGTCTCATATAGATAATCTAACATCACTATTAATTAATAGGCAAGTTCCTGAATTTGTTAGGGAAGAATATCCCCTATTCATTAGTTTTTTAGAAGCTTATTATGAATACCTTGAAAACAAACAAGGTTCTCAACTTAATGACTTAACAACACAATCAAAGGCATTAAGATACATTTCAGATGTTGACCATTCAATTGAAGACTTTGAATCAAATTTCTTTAATACTTACGCTGATTTATTACCAAGAGATGTTGCGGTCAATAAAGAATTCCTAATTAAAAATGTTTTACCTTTATACTTAGCAAAAGGTAACGAAAAATCATTTAAACTTCTGTTTAGAATGTTATACAATGATGAAGTTGATGTTCTTTTACCTAAAAACAATGTTCTTCGTGCCTCGGATGGTAAATGGGTTATTGATAACATTCTTAAAGTTGAAACAGATATACGAAGTGTTTATACAGGCGATGGCGCAACAACAACATTTGTTATGGCTCAAGAATCACCATTTACAGAGATTACTGTTTATGTTGATGATGTAGAACAAACTTATGAAACTGATTTTTATATTCGTAAAGAAACACAAAAATTAGTATTTTACACAGCACCTACTAATGGTTCAACAATCAAAGTTGTTTATAGTGATTTTGATGTTGCTGTTCTTAATAATCGACAAGTAAGAGGTGTTACCTCTGGCGCAACAGCGCTGATTGAGCGTGCAGTAAAAAGAATTATTACAGACCAGTTAAATCTTGGTTTTCCATTTCAATTATTCATTAACAGTAAAACACTTGTTGGTTCATTTGACCAAGGTGAAGAAATTGAAACCGATGTTATTGTTGGTGGAACAGTAGTCACACTTAGAGCAGATTCATTTTCTATTGTTAATCGGATTAATGTTATTAGTGGTGGTGCAAGTTATAATGTTGGTGATCCTGTTTTATTAACAGGTGGAGGCGCAGCTGCTGATGGTTATGGTGTCGTTGATGATGTTGTTGAAGGTTATATTGATGGTATTGTTGTTGGTTATGGGGGTGCAGGATTCCAAAACGGTGGCGATGTTGCTGTTTCAGATATTTCACCTTTATTATTAGACCTTGCAATTGATGGTGTTGACACCACTGGTGTTGCTAATTCAACACTTAACACATACTTTGTTTACACCGATGTGATTGGTAACTATGCCAATGTAAATATATCCGATTCAGATTATGGATTCCCAGCAACAGTCATACCATCTGGTGAAAATGTTAGCACAGTGATTGCTGATGCTTTAACTGAATTTGAAATGAATGATTTGGGACCAATCACTAATGTAATTGTATTATTCTCAAATACAGAAGTTTCCATTTCACCAACACTTGATGCTAACGGTGCAACATACACAACAAGTAACATTACACACAATATTCGTTATGTTGAATCAATAGGTCGAATACAAATCAATGATGGTGGTGAAGATTATAATGTTGGTGATGAGATCGTCTTTACAAATCCAGCAGGAACATTTGGTCAAGGTGCAGCTGCAGCTGTAAAAGAAGTTGATGCAAACGGAACAATTACACAAATTGAAATTCAACCATCTCGTGTAACAGGAACAGTTAATGTTACAAACAATACTGCTGAAATAGTTGGTACAGGAACAAACTTTGGTACAGACATTCGTGTTGGTGATAAAATCATTGTAATGAATCAAACACGATATATCAATGCAATCTCAAACACAACACACGCAACAGTCAATGTTAATTTTGAATTTTCAGATTTACTGATTACTGCTGAAGACAAAAAACTAGGAAGATATGGTGTATTTCCTGTGGGTGGTCAAAGATATGTTCAATCTAATCCACCAACACTTACAATTGATACTGCGGCTGGAACAGGTGCAAATATTGAAGTATCAGCACTTATGTCGGATGGCGAATCACTTACACCATTTATTGGTAATGTTCAACCAGGTGAAATTGTTTCTATTCGTGTTGTTGATGGTGGTTCAGGTTATCAATATATTCCACAAGTTGATTTAACTGCATATGGTAATGGCACAGCAACAGCAAATGCTGAAATTGAATCGGTCTATCAAACATTCCCAGGTCGTTGGACTACATCTGATTCAATTCTTTCTTCAAGTGAAAGAAGAATTCAAGGCCAAGATTACTATGTTGATTATTCTTATGTTACTTCATCATTAACACAATTTAAAGAATACAAAACTGTATTAAGAGATTTATTACATCCATCTGGTTTTGTTCAATACGCTGACTTAAATATTAAATCAACAATTGACCAAAGAAATGATTTAACAATATCAACAAGCGTTGATACAACATTACCTGGTACAGTAAATGTAACTAACACTTCTATTTACATGACAGGTACAAATACTTACTATAATATTGCAAACACAAACGGTATAATTTCAATTGGTTCTAATGTGGCTGTGAACGGAGAAATAAGAACTATTGATTCAATTATTAGTAACACTAACTTAGCAGTAACAAGTGCATTTACAACCACAGCAAATGCACAAACTGTTATATTACTCGTATAAATAAAATACTATGACATCAATTATAAAGAAAAAAACTGGTTATCAAAACGCAAAGATATTGCGAGACACTCAATATAATTCAGGTAACACCGATCCTGTTATCTATGTTTATATTGGTAATCATGTTCCTTATGCTAACGAAGCATCGCCCGATTCTATTGTAGATACCATTGTTGATGAAAAACTCACATGGAACAATATGATAGCTGCTAAAAAAGTAACTGCAAGTGATGTAGAGTTAGTTATACCTAGAATTAATTGGACCGCAAATGGTGTTTATCAACAATATGATGATACCGTAAGTGCGAACACATTATTATCAGCAAACACCACTTCAGGTGTTAATCCAATGTATATTATTACATCTGAGCGTAATGTTTATAAATGTATGTCAAATAATAGTTCAGCGAACTCAACCGTAGAACCAAGTGGTGACTATACAACTTCTAATGGTAACATCGCTACTGCTGATGGTTATTTGTGGAAGTATATGTATAATGTTAAACCATCAAATAAATTCTTAACATCGGATTGGATTCCAGCACCATATTCAACAAATCAATTAGATTATGGAACAAGCACAACAGGTGTGGTTGATGGTGAATTACAAAACATTGTTGTAACAACAAGTGGTTCTGGTTATTATAACAGTATTGTAACCGTTTCTGCGTTTACAACAGGATGCTCAACACTTACATTAGCAAACACAACTAATGTTTCTGCTAACATGACTGTGTCTGGAACAGGTATCTTCACTGGTGCTTATATTTCAACTGTTGATACTCCAAACAATAAAATTACATTATCATCAGCAACAACCGCAAATGGTGGAGGTTCTGGTAATAATATTACAATTTCTACAAGAGTTTACATCGATGGTGATGGAACAGGCGCAGAAGCGACCGCAGGTCTATCAAGTGGTAATGTAGCGAATGTAACAGTAACAGTGATTGGGACAGGATACTCAAAATCAAATGCCTTTATCTATGGGTCAGGTACAGGTGCAAATACAAGAGTAATTCTTTCGCCAAAATATGGACACGCATATAATCCAGCAAACGAATTAGGCGCTGGAAATATTATGTTTGCTTCTCGTGTCGGTGAAATAGACACCACAGAGGGTGGATTAATTTCTTCAAATACTTCATTTAGACAGTATGGAATCTTAATTAATCCGCATAAATACAGTAATACATCTGCTGTATCACATTCAACAGCGAATTCTGTGATTACGCAGACAACGAATTTAACTTTAGTTGCTGGTTCAGCTTACACACAAGACGAATATGTGTATCAAGGATCTTCAGCAAACAATGCAACATTTTACGCATACTTAAATTACCAAGAATCAAATGAAGTTTGGTTAACAAGAGTGCAAGGAACATTAACGATTGGTCTTCCTTTAATAGGCGCAACATCGGGTGTATCCAGAACAGTAATTACAAGATTTTCACCAGAGTTTGAACCTTATTCAGGTGATATCATTTATACAGAAAATGCAGTTAAAACAGACCGAGCAGAAGGTCAGGCTGAAAATATTAAATTAGTAGTAAGATATTAGAGGAACTAAATGACTATTGATACCAATTTTAATGTAAATCCATATTATGATGACTTTGATGAGGACAAAAAGTTTCTTCGAATGTTGTTCAAGCCTGGCTATGCTGTTCAGGCTCGTGAATTAACTCAAGCACAAACAATCATCAACAAACAAATCGAAAGATTTGGTAATCATATATTTAAAAATGGATCTGTTGTTACTGGTGGTCAAACAACATTACAAAGTGCTACATATCTTAAACTAGATTCCGATTATGCTGGTTCAACGGTTACTGCTAATAATTTTATTGGTTCTACAATTGTTGATAGTATTTCTGTTCCAACAAAACGAGCAGAAGTAATTAAAGTTTATGATGCTGATGCAGGCACTGGTGACCCAAAAACTCTCTTAATTAAACAAATTTATGGTGACGCTTTTGTCGCCGGTGATACAATTCTTACCTATGAATCATCTCCAACAGCGGCTAACATATCATCTTCTGGTGTAGGAACAGGTCAAATATTTTCTGTAAATGAAGGTGTATTTTATTATGATGGGTTCTTTGTTAAAAATAATGTTCAAACAATTGCTACTTCAAAATACAGTAACACAACCGCAGATGCAAAAATTGGATTTGAGATTACAGAATCAACAGTAGCTTCAAGCTCAGATACATCATTATTAGACCCAGCACAAGACGCTTCAAACTATCAAGCACCGGGTGCAGACCGATTTAAAATTGAATTAACACTTTCTACTCGTTCATTAACATCAACAGATACAACACAATTCATTGAACTTGCTCGTGTTGAAAATGGTGTTTTAACAAGAGACTACAAATATCCAATTTACTCTGTATTAGAAGAAACATTAGCAAGAAGAACATTTGATGAGTCTGGCAATTATACAGTTAAACCATTTAAGATTTCACTAGCAACTAATACATCAAATACAGCTCAAACAAATATTACATTATCACCTGGTAAAGCATATGTGTTTGGTTAT
>Ga0255765_1001419_pt1 | contig 29675 bp, 20 predicted proteins | sample 041ome_8_FD_179965 | JGI IMG/M metagenome (GOLD analysis project Ga0255765, IMG submission 179965) | Coastal salt marsh microbial communities from the Groves Creek Marsh, Skidaway Island, Georgia - 041407BS metaG (version 2) | ecosystem: Environmental > Aquatic > Marine > Intertidal zone > Salt...
TCTTGTTGTTATCGTCGTCGTCTCTTCTTTGACCTCTTCTTCTTTCCCGAACCGGCACGGGCGGGAACCTTCCCAACTTGGACGATTTGCTCGACGCTCGCGGTGATGAAATCGTCGACGACCTTGACGACGACGACGACGTTCGCGGCTTCCGGAAGAAAAAACGACCGCGACATCCTCCTCGCGAGGACGACGACAGCATCATCGCGGCCTCTCCTCCTCCTCGCGTCGTCATCATCGTCGTTAACATTATTTTAGCAGGGGCGCCAGCGCATGCTTTTGGTCTAGAGTTGTTTGGGGAAAATTCCCCAGAGATTTCTTTTGCATCTGTCTCTAACCGCTTTGCGCTTTGCGCGTAAACGCGGCGCGTCCTCTCGTCGCGACGACATGACGACGACTTTGTCGAACGACGACGACGACGCCAACAAAGTCAGCGAGAGCAGCAGCAGCAGCGAGAGCAGCAGCAGCAGGAAGAAGCAGACAACAACAACAGTTTTTCGTCGTCGTTCGCGGACGAAGAAGATGAAAGCTTCGATGATGAAGAACTTGGAATCGAATCATCATCAGCGCGAAGAAGATGCGGGAGATGCGCGAGGGAGTATCACGAGGAGAGCAGGAAAACATCGGCGCTTCGAGGACGATGAGGACGACGAGGACGACGGTGGTTGCGCGAAAGCGAAGTTGGTTTCGGATTCCACGAAGAGGAAATCTTCTCTCTCCAGTCTTTCGATGGGCGAGCTGAAGCGGCGCGCGCGGGAGGCGAGGGGACGATTCGTTCTGAGCGAGAAAGCGATCGCAGCCGGTGGGGACCAGACGACTAAGTTTGGGTACTGTTTGATGTATTTGAACGCGATAGAGAAATCGGTGAATAAGTTAGATTTTGGAGGGGGGTTTGTTAAAGGGCGCGGTCAAACGACTGCGACGACGACGACGCGGCGGCGGTATCCGTGGGAAGTGTTCGAGCGGGACGAAGAAGAAGAAGAGAAGAAGAGGAAAACGAAGAAGCAAAAGATGGAAGACGATCAACGAGAGCATAATAATAGTAAAAGTAACAGAGAGAAAGAGGAACGAAAAGAAGAAGAAGAAGAAGACACGAAGACTCTGGCGCCTTTGATGGAGACGAGTCGAACGAAGACGAAATCTTCCACGCCGAGAAAGAGGAGAGCGAAGGACGCGAATGCGTGGGAAGAAAACAACGAAATGGCGATTAAACCTATTAAAATTAGACCGGGACGGTACCCAGGCGAATATTGTCAACTCTGCGGCGAACACGAGCACATGGTGCACGTGAAATACGCGAGCCAAGTTTTAGGGGAAGGCAAATTGGTGTGTTACGAGTGTCTCACAAACGAAAAGAAAGAGTTGGAGAGGAAAGAGAAAGAATTGGCGAACGCAAAGGAGAGACAAAAACGGAAAGAGAGGCAAAAAAATAGAGCGACGAGAATGGAAATGATGATATCGAGTCCGACGACAACTCCAACGACGAGCAATGTGGATCTTCGCAATAATAATAATAATTCGTCTTCCTCGCCGCCGTCGGGAACGCCGAGCGCCAACGCACTGCCACACCATCAGTCATCATCGCCAATTTCCGTCGCTGTCGTTGTAGACGGCGAAACGGTGACGCTTAACACCATCGTTCACGGCACTACTGCTGCTGCTGCTGCTGCTGTTGCTACTACTACTACTACTGCTATACACAATGCGGAAAAAATTGAAGCCATTCACGATGTATCCATCGCTTGCGATTGGTGCGGTAAGGATACGTTTAGAACTGCCGGAGAATTAGAACGCCACAAAACGAAATGGTGCATTGCAAAAGCGGGTGCAGTGATAATTAGCGACTCGCGGATTCAAGCAACGGCGACGACGTCTTCGGAAAATGAAGGTGAACAGAACAGCGATAACATCGGAAAAACTATCGCCGCGAAGGCCATCGCGACCATAATCGCCAAGACAGAAGAAGGAGAAAGAGGTGAAAGAAAGCAGCCTAAAGTTCATGCGGAGAAGTACCAAGAAGCTTTAGGTAGAGAACAACCGGGTATTAGTACGTTAAACGCCTCAGATATTCCTCGTAAAGCGCGTCCGTCGTCGCCGCACAAGGACCCCCACGTCGGGAGAAGAACCTTACCGCTCGCGGAGGTTTTACGCAGGGCAAAAGATGGCCATCCCGTCACAAGGAATGCGTCCTCTGGTATATTACCGCAAGCATCTGTCTAGCGACATCATCGAAAAAAGTACAATCGAACCGGCGGAGAATTTCAGTCGACGTCGGAAATGTGCACGCTCTGCATCACGCAAAGACGGATAAATAGTAATAATAATAATCACAACACTTGTAATATCATAAAAGGCAGCGCAACGCATAGAATGGACGCAGAGATACGTCCAGCTTACGCTATACAGTGTATATAATACAAAATATTCTCTCTCACCGCTTGTAAAATCAAAAATCAATCTCCGAATCTGGGTTTTGAACGCTCAATCCGCTCCTCGGCGTCGTCGGTAAACTCATCGGCGTTTCGTTCCCGTGCGTCGTCGCGTTCGTCGCGTTATCTTTATCGGATTGACTGTACGTCGATCCAGGACCACCCGTCGATAACGTTCTGTGCGGCGCCGCTGCCTTGCCGAGGCCCGTCGGGATATCTAAACTCTCTCTCTGCGACCCGGACTCGCTCGAAGGCTCTCCCTTTTCCTTCTTCTTCTTAGCACCACCCGTGCTGTTATTATAACTACTGCTATTCTCTTTACTGTGCGCTGCGTACGCCCCGCGTTGCCAACTCGTGATGAAATCCCCCCGACTCGCGTGGTGCCCTCCGCCTCGACTTCCGGGACCAACGCTCGCGTCTCTCGTACTCGTCCCGCTCCTCGCGCTTCTCGGAGACGAACTCAAATACGCCGCCCTCGCGGAATACGTCGATGAATATCCATCCTCGCTTTGCTCCGAATCGCTCGTCGCCGCAAAATTCCCGCCCTGCAAGCGATTAAGTTTACGTTCCAAAATTACGTTCTGTTGCAATAACTTTTGTATCTGAGCTTGAAGTTTGTTCACTATATTCTCCTCCTCGGTTTCCAGCGAATGTTCGATGGCGACTTTTTCTCGTCTCAATTTCTCCCCTTCCGTGTGTAAACTCTGAATCTTCTCTCTCAATCTCTCTTTTTCTTTCGCCAGCGTCTTCTTATCCTTCGCCAGCTGATCCACTTGCCGTTGCAACCGATTCCCGACAAACTCCGTCTCGCTCTCCAACTGTCTCTCCAAATCCACCTTCTGTTTCATCACCTCGTCCAATTTCTTCTGCAACGAATTCGATATGTGCTCCTCCTCCGCGTCTATTTGCAGCATCAAATTTTTCTTCTCTAAACTCATCGTTTCGATTTTCCTCATGAGCGCGTTCGTGATGTGCTCCTCCTCTTTCTCCATCTCCGAGACTAAAGACGCGCTTTTCTCTTTTATCAAATTGTTCTCGTTGGTGAGTTGAATATTTTTTTGCTTCTCTTTTTCCAATTCCTCGGTGAGCTTGGCTAAAGCCGCTCGTAACTCGACCACGTCCACCATTTTATTTTGTCACTGTATGTGTACACAGAGCGCTTCTTCTTCTTCTCGGGAGGAGTCCGTGCGCGCGCGCGCGTTTGTTATCGTTATTCCTCGTGCGACTTCGATCGAGCGCGTAGATATAAATGTAGTACGGAAAAATTTGGAAAGAAATGAGAAAAACCTTCGACAGTTTTGTTCTCTTTTTGATGAGAGTGATGATGAGTCAGATATTTATATCTCAGCCTGTCGTCGTCAGCTCTCATTCGTGTGCGCATAACACTACGTACTACAAAATGGTAAAAAGGTGTGAAGATGAATAAATATTTTACTTTTTGCGTTTATATTGGAAACATAGATAGATAGCGAACGCGTCTCTCTCGACCTCTCATCTGGGAGGAAGCCCCCCTCTCGCGTTGTTGTTGTTGTTGTTGTTGTTGTTGTTGTTGATGTTATTATTCCTGTTACCTTGCTGCGCGTTGGCTAAACCTTGCGCCAAAGCTTGAAGACCCATGGCGAAAAGCGGCGACAAATCGGCTTGTTGTTGTTGTTGCCGCTCCGGTTGTCGTTGTTGTAGCCGCTCCAGTCCGCACCTGTTGCTATTGCCTAAAATCTCGCTTCTACTGCTCACCGCGTGAGGGTCTGTAACGTCACATATTCCTTCGCTAATATCGTCCGCGTCCTCTTTGAACACCGTCTGGCCTCTCGTGTTTCTCATTCTGTTCTCGAAGACTTGTAACATCGGCTTTATCGCTTGCCCAAACGGCGTGTCTAACACGTCGCTCGGTAAGCTGACAATGTGCTGAGGAATCTTCTTCCCGACTAAAAACTCACACACTTCGTCCGAGAAGTTGTTACAGTTGTGCTCCAACAGACTATACGTCCCGACGTTGAAGCGAGGATGCACTTCGTCCAAGAACGCTTGAAACATCTCCTCGTCCACTTCCGTCTCGCCCATCTGGAGCACTTCTTTCGGCGTCCCGAATTGCGTTTTTCTCGGTAAGCCAACTTGCATGCCGTGGCCAAACCAGTACTCTTTCCCGTGCACGTGTATGGACGTGTGCCACACGCCCTCTATTTTCTTCCCGAGAAGTTGTTCGGAGAGCATGGCCGCTAAACCGTCGCTGTTGTTTGGATGAAAAAGAGAGAAAAACGAAGCGTCAACGCCGTCAGCTTTCCATTTTTAGAAGAAGAAGAAGAAGAAGAGAAATAGAAAAAAAGAAGAAGATGTGTGTATCACCTCAAATCGTACACGAACAGCTCGACGGGATGCGTGATCTTATCTTCGCTCGTCATATTTTTACTACTATTAATGTTCGAGGCGCGCGTTCGATGCGTGTGTGGATGATGATATCCAAACGCGTATACACAAAATGAAGGTGCGTTCGGTGACTTTCTTTTTTTTTGTGTGGACCAAATTCAATCTGAACACCTTCCCGCTACCGCTTTGTGGGAAAATAAAACACCGAAACGCGCGCGCGGGAGAGCTTCAAAACCGATGAACGTACTTGGATGATGTGAGTCACAGATATATGTGTATATATTTCTTCTTCTTCTTCTTCTTTCATAAATATTACAAAATGATGATAATACATACTGCAACAATAACGATAATAAATACTTCTTCTGCGCGTCGGGCAGAACGCGTACGCGTATATTATAAATACATAAATATTATACATTCCCAGACGTTTAAATCACATAGACGTGTGATGATGATGATGATGAGGAAGCCCTGGCGCGGCGCTCGTCCCGTCGTTGGCTAAACCTTTCGCCAAAGCTTGAAACGCGGCGACGAAAAGAGGCTTCAAGTCGGCATGCAGTTGTTCTCGCAGCTGTTTTGCGTGCTGTTTTACTCTCTCCTCGCAATAATCGCGGTCCTCTTCCGGGAACTGTTTTGTATCCTTATCTCTCTTGCATCTTTTCTTGTCGAGCATGGTCGCGTCTTTTTCGAACACGTTGTGGCCTTTCGTGTTTTTCATTCTGTTCTCGAAGACTTGTAACATCGGCTTTATCGCTTGCCCGAACTCCGTGTCTAACACGTCGCTCGGTAAGCTGACAATGTCCTTAGGAATCTTCTTCCCGACTAAAAACTCACACACCTCGTCCGAGAAGTTGTTGCAGTTGTGATTCGTCAAATTATACGTCCCGATGTTGTAGCGAGGTTGAAGTTTTTCCAAGTACTCTCGAAACCCCTCCTCGTCCACTTCCGTCTCGCCCATCTGGAGCACTTCTTTCGGCGTCCCGAATTGCGTTTTTCTCGGTAAGCCAACTTGCATGCCGTGGCCAAACCAGTACTCTTTCCCGTGCACGTGTATGGACGTGTGCCAGATGCCGTCTATTTTCTTCCCCATGAGTTGTTCGGAAAGCGCAGCCGCTAAACCGTCGCTGTTTTGTTTGAAATATTAAGAAAAAGGTGAGTGAGTTTTCCAATTTCGTTTGTCCCGCCTGCGTGTCGAGGGTAAAAAAGAAACAAAAGCGCGCGCGAATACTATACTCGTCGTAAATCCAAAGAGTAAAGAGTAAATCACCTCAAATCATACACGAACAGCTCGACCGGGTACACGACTTTGTCCAGGTTCTCTTTCTTCTCGCTGCTTTTCTTCGTCTTCGATTCGTCATCCTTTTTTTCTTCCTTCTCCTCCTCCTCTTTCTTGTCGTGTTGATGGTGGTGTTTGCCCTTGTGCGAAAACGTCGGATCCGGCTGGTGATCTGATTTGTGTCCGCTGCTGCTCAGCGTCATTTTGTGTGCCGCGCGTCTGCCGTGTCTGCGTCTTCCAAGGCGTCGTCGTTGATCTTCGTCCTCGTCGTCTCGTTCCGAAGAACGCGCGCGTTTGCGGAATGTCGATTTTTTCAACACCATTTGCTATTCTCATATTTTACTACTACCAGTACTTTACTAAAACTACTATTAAACTTCTAATGGGAAACGTAATCGCTGTATCGACTCGGTTTAAGTCTCTCTCGCTGGCAAACTTTTTCCCAATCCGCGACGCCGGGAGCTAACTGTTCCAACGCGAGCGCGAAGGAGCGGATCGGTTTGTTTTCGTTTTCGGTACCCGCCGCCGCGTGTTTGACGACGTTCCAGAAGACTCTCGGAGACGCCATGGCCATCCTTTCTGGAACTAAGTTCACTCGATCTTGGTCGTTTTCGGCGACTATTTTGAGGAGAGCGATTAAGAACGGCTTCGGGATTTCCGGGAAGACGTCTTGGAGTTGCGATTTCTGGTGTTGCGATTTCAACGCCAGCTCTTTGGCGATGGCGTACGTGGCCAAAAGACGACCGGCTGGATCGTTCGGCAACGGTTTAATCTCGTATTGGTTGTTCAAAACTGCGGCAACTTTTTGTCTGCCTTGCGTCTCGATCATTCGCTCGTCGACGGCGTTGCGTAACTCGTTGCGTAACTCGGTAGTCGCGCCACCTTGCGTCGCTCGGAGTAAAACGGCTGCGGATTGGGCCATACCTTCGCGTTGACGTGCGATAAAGTCGTTAGTATTGTCTCTGCCGTCTGGATCGTCGAGCATGCGCGCGGAAGATATTTCAGAATCGGGCAGGATATCTGTGAGTTTCCGTCGAAGCTTCGCATCCGCGATGTCATCGCGCACGTCGTTATTTTTCTGTCGCTTGCGCTTCTTATCGCTGTTGTTTTCCTTCGCTGCAACTGCCGCTGGCTCCGGCTGAGGCACCGTATCCGCTGCGTCGACGACAACGACGGCTTCTGCCGAGGTCATTTTCGCTTCCTCGTCTTTCTTTTCCGCCAACGAGGCTTCGGTTTCAACACTCACAGAGTCGCGGTTTCGCACGCCGAGTAAGCCTATGGCGCACGTTTCCGGTAAACCTTCGCAACTTCGCTTCGGGAAGCCGCACTCGATGATTGCTTTCTCCTCCGGACGGATTCCAGTCGCCTCTACGCACATCCTAAAAAGCTCGGCAACGGTGGTATTTTCTCCTTTAGAAAGTCGCAATTCGAACACTCTGCTCCTTTTGAATTCCACGCGCACTCTCCATTCTTCCTCGTTTGTCGTGTTGGTGTCGGTGTTGGTGATATTCTTGTGTATGTCGTTGAAGGCACTCACCGCTTCTTCTCGTTGAATTCGCATCCTCGTCGCCAAGTCCTCTTCCTCCTCCTTCTCAGAAAAGAAGTTCTCCTCGCGCGATTTCGGTTTCGCATCTTCTTCGATATCAACCAGCGCCAACTTCTCCAAAACGCGTCTCCCCGATCGATTCACTTCTTCCATGAGACTGTTTTCCATCTTCCCCGCTGACTCGTCGTTATCTTCGTTCTTCTTCTCTTCGCTTTCACCGCGGGAGCGTTTTTCCTTCTCTTCCTTCTCCCATTTAAGAAACGCCGCTCTCGCTTCGAGTATCGTTTCTTCCGCCGTGCCTCGCGCGACGAGCACTTCCACGTGTACGATGCTTTGTTGTCCCATTCGGTGCGCGCGAGAAATAACTTGTTCCTCTAAACTTACGTTTTCCAAAGGCTCCATTAAAAAGACGCGATTGACAAATGAAAGATCTAAACCTTCCGCCGCGGATTGATCCAAAAGTAAAACCGAACAGTCCGGATCGTCTCTGAATTTTGACAAAGCCGCATCTTTCTGCTCGCGATTGTATCCTTGTCTGGAAAGTGATTGAAGCGGTACCCGGCCTTCAGTTAAACACGTGTCAACGACGTGCAAATGTGTCTTGAATGAGCTAAAGACGACAATCTTTGGCAACTTTTTCGTGGTGTCGAAAGACGGATCCACCTCGCGTCTTAAGATGGGCAACTCAATTAATGATTTCAATCGCGTGTCCTTTCTGACTCCGTACCTTAAATAAGGAACTTGATTCGCTAAGTGCTCCAAGTCAGCATCGCTAAAATTCTCGCGATTGGCATGGGCCGCCACAAAATGGTCTCTAAATATTCTTTCCGTAGCTTCGATGCTTTCCAACTGTGTCTTCGTGACCGCGACGTTCAACTCACGCAAACGGCTGAGCAAAAATTCAGCCTTGGAACTCTCGTGCGAAGAGCGCCCGTCGTCCAAGTTTACCGTCCATCCTCTTTGCACGTACGAGCATTGTAATTCGATGAGATCTTGTGGAACGGGCTGACACGGCATTGGGTTGTCCTCGCGAGGCGTCGCCTCTTGCATTTTGTACGGGATCCCACACTTTGCGCATCCACGAGGTGCCGGACGCTGGACTTTTTTCGTTGCACTATCGTTGTCACCGTCGTCACCAGTATTACCGTCGATGATTGAAATATTCGTGCTCTTATTTTGCACGCACTCGACGCACAAAACGTGCGCGCACGGTGTGACCATCGGTAAATACGCCAAAATGCCGCAAACGTCGCACACAAACTCGTATCGCGTCATCGCCGGAATCACTCGATTAATCATGCCTTGGATTTTCACAGGATCCGTCAAATTCAGCTTTGCTTTCAAAAGCACGGTCAAATCATGTTCTGCTTCATCGATTTCATCGTTTGAATACGTCAATGGCATGTCGCCGATGACGCACGCGGCTTCGCGCAAGTTCACCACCGTCTGTCTCGCTTCTTTCGCGTTCTTCGAGCTGAGTAGACTTTGCTCGTGATTTGGGTCGAACCAATCTGCGAGCAACATCGATCTTTGGACGTGCGAGACCATTCGGTTGTACGATAAAGCGTGCTGTTTCGTAAATGGCACGGAATGTGTAATTTTCCGAACCGGGGGTAACCGTATGTGCGATTTACACGTGCGAATCATTATGCGTTGCAAAAGCTCGAGTAAAACTCGTGCCGCTTCTGATCGTGCATAAATCATCGCGACATCTTTATCCACCCCTTTGTTGTCTTTACTCTTCTTCTTATTATTTGTGCTCCTTTGCTCGAGAGGTCTCGAGATCAGCGTGGAAAAAAGTCTCGCGTTGGCATCGAAAGGCGCTTGCTTGAGAAAGCCGAGCAAAGGTTGCAAATGCGTCACGGTTGCGCCACGAAACGTCGCAGGAGTTGGCGTGCCAGTCATGAGCCATTTTGAGTGACTTTTCAAGTTTGTAATGACGTGGAATCTGTTCGATAACGCCAACGACGCACCGATTTGGTGGCCTTCATCTAGCACGATGCGATTGAAATGAACCTGGAAAAACGCGGAATCCTTGTTTCCAAAGTGTGACGAAAGAGCGGATAACGGTAAAATGATTATATCCTTATCCGCGAATTCTTCCTTCCAGTCTTCCATCCTTCCATTTTTTCTCAATTCATCCGTTCTATACGTGTCGCACTCGCAAATGGTGTCGAGTCTGTGTACGTATGAGCCTAAACCGTAATAATTGTTTCGATCAGCTCTTAATTCCGAGTCGTGCGCTTGATTGTGAATGACGCCAACCCTAGGAATACCATCTTTACGCTTTCGAGATCCACAACAATAGGCTATTTGCTCGAGCCAATGCGCAATAAGTGGTTGTGGAACAATAATCAGAGTCGTTTTCGTGAGATAAATTCGCTTGCCACCGATAATCGTCGGATTGTCCAATTTTTGCAACTGCGGCACTTTGAAGGCGCTCTCCTCTCTTTCAATTTCGAGCCAAGCATCGTAAAGAGCGCGCTTGTCAAGTACCAGAATGTCACCAGGTTCTCTCCCCGATTCCTCCTTTGCATCTCCATTTCTATCTGCCACTGCGTGTAAAGATGGTGGACCAAACGCGTATCCAGACTGAGATTTTGAACTCGCTCGTCGAACGATGTTAAACGCGTCTAAAACCATCGGTTGATCGTCGTTTCTTCGAAACGGTGGAATGATGAGATGCTTAGTCTCCGATATTTCGCCCGCGTTGCTCAAGACAAATTCAATCGTATCGCGCGTCGGTTCTTTGCCACTTCTCGCGTGAGAGAGTTTGAACGATTGAATAAAAAATCGCGTGTTTCGTTTCAAGCTTTCCCGACTGTCGTCGTTGGCGACGTCTTTTGTGTTCTTGTTCGCGTTGCCGTAATAATACCCCGGCGGCGAAGACCACGTCGAAACGTCTTCTTTGAAATATAAATCCTCGTAATTTCTACCGCGGCCAGATTTATTTTCGTTACTCGCGTACGAGGCGAGCGTCGGCAACGCTCCGACGAGCATGCCATTCTTTTCGAGATTGGCGTAGAGTCCTAGGGGTGTCGACGCGCTACTTCTACGCGACCGACGTAAATTTGAAGTGGGCGTTTTTGATGCCGCCACTAACTGGCTGTTTCGCCGCTTTTTCTTTTCTCGTTGCAGCTGCTTCTTTGCTACAGATGACGGTGTTTTCGAGTCGTCATTATCTTCTACTACTACTCCTTCTTTTATTTCTTTGCCGTCCTCCGTTGATGTTATTCCTCGTTCTTCTTGAAACACTGGTTCGTCTACGTAATACGGAACCTTTTCTTCCATGCTTTCTTTCTCCGAATGTTCAAATTTCATCGCCAAACCTTTCGGTGGGGGCGCATAGCTCCCTCGAGTTGCTAATATTAATGCGCACACCGTGACAGTTTTACCCAAACCTGGCTCGTCGCACAGAGCGCCGCCGCAAGAATCGCTGAAATAGCTCGGCGGCGTTCTCGAAAGAATCCCGGTGCTTGTTTGCAAGTAAAACGGAAACTCCTCGTTTTCATCAGAAGCAAACAGTTCTATCCACCCTGGTTCTAATACCAAACTCAACGAATCCCTTCGCTCCCGCATTCTCATCCAGGCCAACGCCGCTCTTTGATGCGGATGTAACGTCAACCTTAATCCGGGCGACGTCTGATCAATGACCGCTCGAAACCCTTTCGAGACGCACTGCAATCGTCCCGCAGATTTGGCATCTAAATTCTTCACGATCCTCTCCAGCGCCAACGCGGGCAAATCCCCCGGACATGGAAACCTCCCGTCCAAGCGATCAATCGTCGGCAACTTGGAATCCTTTTGCGCTTCCGGTCGAAGCTTTTCCAGCTGCGATTTCAACGTGTCGTTCTCTCCCGTGCCCCGGTGCATTTGACATCCGATCACGCCGCAGAAACTATTCTTACCATCACTATCACTATTGCTACTATTACTACCAATACCACAACGTCGTTTCAACGCCATCGATTCTTTACCACCATTCGCTTTCTCTCTTTTCGTCGTCGCTTCTTCTTCTTGGTACAAGTGCGTCAGCGCGAACGCCAACGACTTTGGAAACGAACGAATACCTTCCTCTCTTTCGCGCTCTCGCTCTTCTACCGACGCGCGCTGTTCATCGTCACCCTCGTTATCGTCGTCGTCGTCCTCGTCGTAAAAAAACCGACGCGGAAGTTTTCCTCGCACGGAAGCTAAATACGCCGTCGTTGAATTCGTCGTTTCATCTTCCTCCTTCTCCGATCCTCCGGCGCCTTCTTCTCGACGGTCCTCGTCGAGTTTTGGCAACTTTTCTTTCAACCGAATCTCCACCAAATCTTTCGAGAGTAAACGCGTCAAGTGCGTCGCCAACTCTTCGTTTTCAATTTTCCACTCGCGCTCGTAGTTTTCCTCGCTCAGCGACATCGACAGACGAGGCGACGACGAGGAACCGTCGCGAAGTGGTTTTCGTTGATTCTTCTCTTCTTCTTCATCTTCTCTCCTCTTTGACGAATCGCGCAAAACTAAAACTTTCACGCGAAACTCTCCTCTGACTCGCATGTTTTTCTTCTTCTTCTTCTTCTTCAGAACGCCGCTACTTTTTTACGCTTCTTGCATTTATGTTACACAGTTTATGCGACGGATTTCTCTCAACGCGAAGACGAGAAGACGAGAGAGAGAGAGAGAGAGACGGAGAGGAGGCGAGCAATGAGAGGGTCGTAAAAATAGAAGAAAACGGAAGAAGAAGAAAATCCCCTAAACCCTAAAAAATGAAACCCTAAACAAAAAATCTGTCTGCTGGTGAACTCACTCGCACAGAGAGATACGCTCGCGCTATTAATACGCTCTTAAAAGTTTCGCCGACGAAGAGCGCACACATAAAGCACACGCATATATATATATATATATATATACACACACACACACACACAGAGAGAGAGATAATATGTTCTCGACGAAACTGATCCACCCGAATCAGGAAATCGAGTACGAAATCGCGCACTCTCCCGTGAGAGCGTTGAAACATTCCTACGATTCCAACTTGAGAAGAGCGAGGAGTTTAGATTTACCGAGAGACGCGTTCGAGAGACGGGTGTCGGAGGAGAAGTTTAGGAGTTTGAAGGAACATTTGAAACGGTTCGAGGAAGATTCGATCGCGTCTTCGTCTTCTTCGTCGGATGATGATGATTTAGAAGAAGACGATGATGATGACGAGAGAATAGAGGAGGATGAAGACGAGATATCGCTGAGCAAAAACGGCGCGAGAAGACGAAGAAGACGAAGCAGCAGGAAGAGCAGCAACACTAATAATAATAATACTACTAATAATAAACGCGCGCCGAGCACTGAAACTAGTAGTAAAAGTAGCAACAGAAGAAGAAATAGAAGCGGGAGATATCGCTTCCCTCTCTCGTCTTTGATTGATTTTCGCAAGCTAGGGAGACACAAGCGGTACGCGGACTTGACCATGTCTCGACCGCTCATGCGAGGGTGGTTGCACTGTTTGTTAGCTTCGGTTGGATACCCAATATTAATATACAACAACAAGTCGGAATGGTTTCGAATGCACCCGAGAACCTTTTGGTTGATGATGTGCACGCTGGTGCCGTATACGTGTTCGACGTTTTTACACTTCATTCCGTGGAAATCGAGGTTCGCGCACGACGTCGCGTTGAGCGCGGATTTTCTCGGGATATCCTTCGGATTCACCTCTCACACGGTGTTATTCTCCGAGAAATTGTTTCGAGGCACGGAAGCGCGCATCGCCATCTGCGCGACGACGATTCTTTTTCTCATGCAAATACTAGCGTTTCGCCAAAAGCAAACGTGCGTGATGAAATATATGCGAAGAGAACGATTCCTCATTTTCGCATTAAACATCGTCTTGCTCATGATCACGGAGACGAAATACATACACGGCGTCAGCTGGAAAACAAACGTTGCCATCCAGTTTACGAGCAAATTCCTCTCGCCGTTTTATTTCGTCTATTGCACTCGCATGGATTGTAAACGACGAAGCCCATTGACGATTCCCGGGATTTGGTGCGCGCACGAAAATTGGCATCTCATGATTTTCGCCAATCATTTGATGCAAATATACGCCATGATTCGCTTAGTCGGGGATTACTGTCCCGAAAATAGAGCGTGTAGCGACGTGTTGAGTAGCTGGGGGTAGTTCATGTGTGTGTTTTGTTTAGATAGATGCTGGTACTTAGATAGAGAGATTTTCGATATATATTTATTACTGTTAGTCATGTAAGTCGCAAAAGCTCACACAAACAACGTTCTTCATTTTTTAACACGAATAAAAAAATGGCAGACGAGAACAAAAAGGAAAGGAGTGTACCAGGCGCTGCTGCTGGTGCTGCTGCTTTGACATCCGCAAACACCTCTGCGACGACGGCCAAGGATGAATTCCAGCGCGTGGTGTCTCAGCACGATAAACACGCCGGACGTTTAGCGCGGGATCTAGGTAAATAAATTTCGATTCTCAATTTTTTCCCCTAAGAACGCAAACAAATCACAACTGACTCTTTGTGTCATCTCTCATTCATTCATGCGCATATAAAATATAAAGGCGAAAATAGAAAAGACGCGGCTGAAAAAGTCGCCAATCTCACCTCCACGCTCGTCTCTGGCATCAATCGAGGCGTTTTGGAGGTGTTTGAAAACCAAAAGCAAGTGGAAAAAGAGGCGAAAATTTTGCAAAAAAAAGTCGAAGAGTTTAAAGAGGAGAGCGGGAAGTGGGTGAAAAGTTTGGAAGATTTCGACGAGTCGTTGAAAGCCATCGGGGATTTTGAGAATTACGTGATGACTTTAGAGAAAGAGTTAGTTGGGATTAGCGAGGAGTTGAAAAAGAGGAGAGGATGGTGATTGTTTCTGTTGTACTTTTTGTGTTGATATCGATTGATTAGTTTGTAATTTTGCTTTCGCGCGTGTTCATGTGTTTTTACATTTTAACTTTCTTCTCTGTCTCTCTTCATCACTGCTACGATCTATCCTTGCATTTGCGCGTCGCCGCCACTGGAAACCGCCGTCGCTCTGCAAAAGAGTCTCTCGTTCAGCGCCCTCGCGATGGACTGCTTCGCGTGTTCGGCGGCGATACTTTCCGCTTCACGAGCGGCGGCGCGCAACTTTTCACTCTCCGGGCCACCGCAGAGAGCTTTTAACGTTTTCGCGTCGAGATGGCGCGTAGTCGCCGCGGCTTCCGAAGTTTTTGGCGTCGTTCCTCTTTCTTTTCTTTCTTTACCGCTGCCACCATCATCGTGATCACCATCACCGCCGCCAGCGGCGACGTTGGCGTCATCGTCCAAAAGTAAGGCGCGCATGCCACCTTCCTCGTCTTCCATCTCACCTCGTCCTCCTCCTTTCTTACTCACCCCGTAAAATTCGTGCTGTTGCGAAGATATTCCACCCGTACCATCTTCGTCCGCTAAAAACCCTCTTGTGATAATCGTCTGCATCTTTTGCCCCACGTCCTTCACCGAAGCGTCCACGAATTTCTTCGCCCCGGAACTCTTACTCAAAGGCATCGATGTAAAACTCGATGCCCAGTACTCGTCCCATAATCGTTTTAAAATCTGTCCATCCAACGTCGATTTGAAAATCGAAATCGGCAACTCGTAATACTTATCCTTGTGCACGCCGTAATCTTCAATCTTGGCCGACGGGACGAAATCGCCAACCCCGGAACCTCCTCCTCCGCCGATCCTTTTCCCTCCTCTGCTATTAGTTTCGGCATATCCTTCCGGATACGTTCTAAATGCGCCAATTTCCACTCTTCCACTAGCTTGACTTCTAACCGGATCGACCACGATTGCTAAATACGGATCGGTAAACATTTGATTCTGCGACTGCGTATCCACGTCGATGCCGCTCAACCAACACCCGTACCCGGGATGCGAGTGGTACCACCCAACCACGTGTTCCTCTCGTCCGTTTCTCTTCGCGCAATCGTTGTATTCAATCATGTATTCGTTAGCCTCCGATTGCGCGGACACTCGCGTCTCTGTCCCTTCCACCGGTAACGGAAACGCGTCCACGACTATAAACTTCCCGTCTTTGGTCACTTTCCCTTGGAGCAAGCCCATGACTTCTAACTCCCCGCCTCGTTTCGCGTGCGTGCTGATTTTAATCAACGCCAGCGCGGATAACTTTACCTCGGTAAAAAACTTCGCGTCTTTCTTCCACGGTTTGTCTCTGTCCAACGTTTTGTATTCCTTCTCGTCGTACTCGAAGAGTTGATCGTCCGCGCTGAGTTCGACTATTTCGTTTGCCAATTCGAACCGAAATCGTTCGCGCAATTTGCTTCTTTCTTCCTCTTCTTGTTCTTCTTTCGAAGTGAAAGAAGAATCGATGGATGTCTTCTTGTTCGTCATGACGACGAGGATGGTGATTTTCGTTCTTCCTCTTTATTGCGCGTCTCCTCGTGTATTACCACGGAGAAAGAGAAAGCGTTGTTCTTCTGACGAGATCTGTAACTGTAAAAAAAGTGTCTTGACGCTTGACTTTTTTCTTCAGGCGCGGAGAGATTTTTAAGACGCGAATGTATATGTTATGTACATGTAGTTGTATGTGACAAGAATAATAAAGATACAAAAAGCTAAGGTTGTTATATTCTACTTATATATATATGTGTGTATGTTTGTGTGTGGACGTGAAGTATAGACGCGGGGGTCTTTTTTCAATCAATCCGAGTAGCGATACTGTTCGTCCTCTTCCGAGGAGGAGTAGGTATCGTCGTCCGATGATAAGTCATCTCCATCGTCCTCGCACGCTTGAGTTTCGCACAAACCCATTCTCGGCGCTTCGGTTTCTTCGCCCTCTTCTTCTTCGTTCCAACCGCCGTATTTGGCTAAAAACGCCAACGCGACGCCGTTGGTCCAACCGAATCCGGTTTGAGGCGCGTATTCGCCTCCGCGGCCGATGGCGCCGAAAAATCGGCAATCGTATTTTTCGTGCATAGCGTGCGTGAGACGCAAACCTTTAGATACGGATTTCAAATACTTGTGCGCTTCAGTTTTCGCGAAATTGGCGTAGACTTCGTTTTGTTCGCCGCCATATTCGGAGACGCCTTCGACGAGCATGTGCGTGAGCGGCGCCCAGACGTTCGGGAAGTCCCACTGTTCTCCAGATTTAACCGTGGAGCACGCGATGCCGGCCGCGTCCACGATCGGAGATTGTCGCAAACTTTCGCACGCGTCCAAAGCCTCTTTAGAGTTCTTCTCAAAAACGCCGCACCAAAGAGGAACCCAATCTGAAGCGTACGGGCCTGGCGCAAACGAGTATTCGTACACCGCGTCCGGGTCGTCGAAGCGGTTGTTCTTATGTAAAGAAGGATCTCCGATCGTCCCGTCGATGTTGTACGTGTCGAATTTCGATCGTCTCAAGACAAGATCGCGCCATCGTTTCTCCGAATCGTCCCAAATGACCTCGTATATGGCATTTCTTCGAGTTTCCGCCATGATTTCAAATTGCGTCGCGAGTTCTTGCGCGTATTCAACTTCTTCCACCGATTCGACGTTTTGTTCCAACTGTCTCGCCAACCAAGCGATGTCCCGTTCCATTTTGTACATAAATCCGTTTAAATCCGCGGGAACAATTTTAGTAGTGCGGATAGTACGAATCGATTGTCGATCTTCGAACCATCGAGAGGAGAAATCGTGACCGGACTCCGCCGCGGAAGCAATGTCGCGAAACAAATCGGCGCGCAATCGATCCGTCTTTTCCTTGGAATCCTTGGAATCGCAGAACTTATTGCAAAACTCCTTCGCGGTGTCTAAATCTTCGCGGTACGATTCCGGTCTCGGCTTTTCTGTATACGCCCAGTATCTAGATAACGTGTGCAAATTCCCAGTAGATTGCGAGACGACGTTTATGCACTTTTCAGGCCTCGTCATGTATTTGTGCTCGCGTTGTAGCAGCGGAACCGCATATTTTAACAATTCTATATCTCGCGTCGCTTCGTAAATCGCGCGAACCGCGGTGGCTAATACCGGTGGCTGAGAACGATTTAAATAGTACACGCGACTTCCATTCGGAACGTACCCGAACCGTTCAACCATAGAGAGCAAGTTTCGAATGACTCCAGTCGCCGTCGAGTACATGTCGCTCTCGAGTAAACCGAGCGCGACCCAATACGTGTCCCAGTAATACGTTTCGCGAAATCGTTCTCCAGGAACGATGGCTACGTGTGGTAGTGGAATTAATGATGACTTCTGTTGTTGCGGCTGCATGTATGGTGGTTGATTCTGAGGAAACGCGGGGTTTATTTGAAGCTGCGATTTTATCGCCCCGGTCAGAGCGCTCACTCTGTTGTTCATCAAAGAAGAACCATCACTTTGGACTTGCTGATTCACCGCGATCGTCCTAGTCATTTTCGGCGACGCTAACGGGGAATTTGGAATCACTCCTCTCGGCGTGTTCGATCCCGTCGCGTATTCCAACGGCGTCGACTGTCGCTGGTTCGCCGACGGCGCTACGCTTCGCGCCAATAACGGCCACGTGTTGTTACAGTGTCGAGCGAGTTGAATAGCCTTGGCGTGATGCTTATACGCCTCCTCCTCGTCTGCATCTCCTAAACCTCCACCTTCTTTTTTCGCACTGTTCGAAGTTCCTCCCATCATCGTCACTTCTTCGTCTTCTTGGATGCTATTTAACCTTCCCATGCTCGTGGATAACTTCACCGTCCCTCCTCCGTTTTCCGCTAATATTTCTGGATGCAATAACTTTGCAATCACCGACGGCATTTCCGTCCAATCATTCAACAAATTCACCAGCTCGTTCGCCACCGTCCCTTCCTCGCCGCCACCTCTGTTACCACTGCCACCGATATCGTTTAATCCGCTTGGCCCTTCAAAGAAATGCCCTTCGAAAAATTGCTTCATCACGTCCTCGTCCGTTTTGCTCTCTCTCTCCATAATCTGACCCATCCCAGACGTCCCAGCAGCAGCAGCCGACCCAGCGCCCACGGACGTGCTCTCCTCGCCTCTCCCGCTACCAATAGTCCCTTCTCGATTATTCCCAATGTTTAAGAAATTCGAAATCGTCACGCTCGCGCTCGATCGAATCTCCGTATCCACGAAATCTTTCGAGTCGAGAAAGTTCATCGATTGGTGCGCAGCGTCTAAAATAGCCAAGTTCGTGTACACCTCTTGCACCGACGTCAACGAATGATGCGAATCGAAACCGTGCGCGAACGATATATCAATCGCCGGTGAATCCGATCGTGGCGGCATCAAGTCATCCTGAGAGAGAAGTGGATTTTTAAACGCCTTCGCTTCCGCCTCCTCCGAACTCAAGTCTTCTGGTTCTTCTTCTCTCTTGCTTCTCATCTCGCTCGAGGTCGTTTCGATGTTCATCTTCCTCTCGTTTTCCACCGTTTGGCGCAAACGCTCCAAGTCTTCCTCGTAAAAACTGTCGTTATTGTAACTGTCGTTGTCGTTCGCGGAAGACGACGCGACGACAGCGGCGGCGCTTCTTCCTCCTCTTCTTCTTCTTTCACTAAAACCGGTTGTTGTTGTTGTTGTTGTTGTCTTGTGATAAAATGTCAAGCCCCCGGCTGACCACTTACACCGCGCTGCGCGGCGTGGGGGACGCGCCGCGTGACACCAACAAAGCTTCGTAAACGCGCTCAAAACAACGACAACGCCGCCGCGCGCGCCGCCTCTCCTCGCAAAAACAGTTGGAGAGGAAGAAGCGGAGATGATGGTGTGAAATGCGCGCGCGCGCAAAAGAAAAAATGAGGAAAAAAAGTGTCTCGGAAAAGTCGCCACGAAACAAAGGCGAACGTCACGCGCGAATAACAATAATATATATATATATAATGATATGCCTGGGCGGGGAGTAAAGTGTGTGATATTAAAATCAATCTCCGCTCTCTGTTCTCTTCAAATCTCCGCGCTCGCGCGCAGAAGAAGAAGAGGAGAATGAATATATTCGTATTAGTTGCCGACGTCTTTCATCAACTCTCCGATTAAATAACTTTGCACTCTCGGCCCGAACGCTTTGGCGTACGAGTCTCGGCTGCAGCATCTGCCCATAAACTTGGCGACGTGCGGCCACCGTTTAAAGCTAACGCCTTGAAAGAATTGCGGCACGTAGAGTAAATACGCGGCAACCGCGACGTCGGCGACGCCGAACTCGTCGCCGGAGAGCCACTCGCGTTTGCTCAAAACGTCGTCCAATCTTCGCATGCCTTTGGTTTCGTTTTTAATCCCGGTGTCGATGACTCGCCCGTTGGCGTCTTCTTTAAAACAGATGGGATCTAACGACGCGTTCGCCCATAAAACCCACGAATACGCGTTCGATTTAGCCTTGTCGTCCTTCAATTCGCCGCACTTATCCGCCAGGTATAAAAGAATAGCTCCAGACTCGAACAGTTCGACGTCGCCTTTGTGCCGCAACGCCGGCACCTGCCCGAACGGGTGCGGGTTGGACACATCTCTCGGTTCTTTCAACTCGAACGGAATCCCTTTCTCGTGCAAATACCAGTTGATGAGAGGAGACCGCGAACCTTGCGAGCCGTACAAGATGAAATCGCTGCTGCTGCTATCGTTGCTACTGCTACTATCCGCTACGTCAGAAGACGACGACGATGACGAGGCTTTCGCGGTCGCGTGTCGTCTTCTTCGCTCCGCGCGCATCGTCGTCGTCGACGACGACGAGTCCCCACCGCCGATGAAGAAGGAGCAAAAGTCGTCGTCGTTTTCATCGTCGTCGTCTTCGCGACGTTTAAAAAAGCAACCACCACCAAAACCGGCTTGTTGTCGTCCTCGTCGTCGTCTCGTCGTCGCCGCCGCGTCGAAAGAAGATGAAAAACGACCACCACTACCACCACAGCGACGACCACGACGAGCGCCGCCGATAAATAAAGCGCTTCGAGTGGGGGAGGCGCCGCTGCTCGCGGTGGAGAAAGCGGCAAAAGCCATGGCTCGCGTTCTCGTTTATCTTCTGTTTGTGGATGATTTCTTTTCCCGTGGCCGGGGCTTCAAAAAGTGAAGATTTTGGAAAACGAACATCGCACTCTTCACACTCATCAAAAACACGAACGCGCATACATAAAAGACGAGAGAGAAAGAGAGAGAGAGAGAGAATACGATTTTAAAATACCAGAGAACAACAATGTCGTCTGCTACTTTTCCCTCCGTGGCGACGACGGTTTCGCAGCTCGCGTGCCAGCAAAGAGCGAGCGCGGCGAAGAAATCAACCTCATCATCTCGTTGTTGTTGTTTATCCAATCCATCGACGTCGTCGCCATCGTCGTCGTCGTTCGCGCAACGACAACGACAGAGAAGAACGAGAAGAGGCGAAGGTTTGATAACGAGCATGGGTAAAAAAGGCGGCGCGTTTCTCAAAGAGTTCGCTCCGGAACCGACGCCGGAAGAGAAAGCGAAACAGGAGGAAAGAAAAAAAGCGGAAGAGTTGGCCCGTACCGGTGGGTTCCCGGAGTTGTTGAAAAACAGCAACGACGAGGTGTTCAACTGCAACGTCATGGTCAAGAATAAAGGGTTCGGGGTCCTTTGGAACGGGATCGGAACGCTGACGATTCCAGATACCGGCGTGAAAGAAAATTCAGTGAATCTCGCGCGAGTCGTTTGCGCGCAACGGAAAGAGCTGTTGAGATCCAACTGCGCGCGCTTATATCCGAAGATGCAAAAGTTCCCGATGGAGTGGGCCGTGCAGCCGTTCGACGACCCGTACGCGGACCCGCTTGATTTAGATATGATTTTGGACGGTGAATACGTCACCGAAATGGTTCCCGGGAACTTTCAGTTCTTGAAGAAAGGCAGAACTGTCGGGCCCGGCGCTTAAGAGAGATGAGAGAGATAAGAGAGAGAGAGAGAAGAAGTTTTAAACAAAGCGAACGTGTATTTACATCTGTATACCGAGTGTGTGTGGTTTCGCACGACTTGAAAGCTAAAAACACCATCGTCATCCATCGTCCATCCATTAAGAATAATGTGAGCATCCCCCACCAACACAAAAAAAGAGTAAAAAATAGTTCATATTATCCACTTTTCACTCTCTCCTCTCTCTCCTCTCGCCTCTTTCGCTTGCTCTTTACGAGTAGTGAGAGCAAAAAGTGCACCTTTTTACCCTCATAAAATACACAAAATGTCATCTCTCGCTTTTGCTCCTGCGAACACCACCAGGGGGGCGCAAAGCTTCGTCGTTTTCTCCTCCACTCGTCGTCGTCGCGTGAAGAGAAGCGGTAACGCTGCCGCAGTTTTCCGACGAGACGGTCTCTGTTTTTTTGAGTCGACGAGTTCGAGGAGAAGAAGTACTAAAACGAAAGCGTCGTCGTCGGAATCCTCCTCGGAAATGCGACTCTCCGCCGCCGAGAGGAAACAATTGGAGGAGCAAAGAAAACTGTTCGAAGCGGAGTTGGCGCGGCGGGAGCGCGCGAAGCAGCGAAAATCGGACGAGCCGGATTATAAAGCCATGTTTCGAGAGGAGGAGAAAAAACTGAACGAGTCGTTGATGTCTGGAGAATCCGAGAGCGTGAACGAAGCGGACGTGGAGTTTCGCAGGAGACAGCTGATGCTGATGAAAGTGGAAAAAGAGCTGAAGCCGATGGCGAGAGGATACGGAGTTTCACCGTCTGGAACGAAAGCAAAATTAGTGGAGAAGATTCTCGAGCACGAGATGAAAACGCTGGCGATGACGAGCGATTTTAACGAGCAAGATGTGGTCGATGGCGCGAGTTCGTGGAGGAAAGCGAGAAGCGTGGACGAGAAAGTCGCGAAGGAGAAGGAAGGAGAGAACTGGGCGCAAACGGAACGGAGTCGAATGCTGAAAGATACGTACGGGTTTGGGCGAGGAAATATCGACGACGACGACGACGACGACGATGAAGAAGAAGACACGTGGAGTCGAGGTGAGGACGACGAGGAAAACGATGGATTTACTTCGTACTCCGACAATCGGTTCGGAAGAGAAGTGGACGACTCGATTTACGAAATCGAAAGCGAGAATCCACACTTAGTTTTATCAAAAGACGTCAAGAAAAGAGCGACGGAACAGGATTTGGAACGACGATACGCGATGATTAACGGGTTGCGAGAGGTGGCGAAATCAAAAGTTGGTTTAGAGAGAGATTCGACGTTGATTTTAAGCGCCATCGCTTCCTCCATCGAGGAGTTTTATAAGAAAAACGCCAGAAGGTCGGCGTTTACGACCTTGGACAGAGCGAGAAAAGGTTTGCTCTTTGGACGCGGGATTGATGTCGTGGCAGATATCGACGTCGATAAAGGGAATTTTCGACTACTCGTTCGCGTTTTAGGAAGGAATGGAACGATTGAAAGAGAGTACGACGACGCCGCGTTTTTCGATAAATGGATTCGTTCGGGAGGACGACGACGCATCACAGATTTAGGCAAAATGTTGAACGAACACATGAAACGAGAAGTTTCCTACAAAGCGACAGAATATTACGACGAATACATGATTGGTGAAGTTGTCACAGGAACAGCTCGAATGAGAGGGTACGACGACGAGTGGCTTTTGGATTTACCGAACGGCGCGACGGCGACGTTACCGGCGTCTGAACAGATTCCAGGTTCAGCGAGTGATTTCGTCCAAGGCGACGAGGTTGTCGTTTTGGTTTTAGGCGTGGACGACAATCAATACGCGGCTGGACAAAGAGCGCCCGTTTTAGTTTCCTCGGCAGTCGCTGGTGTCGTTGCTGGGGTGATCACCGCGCAAGTCCCGGAATTGAGAGACGGTAAATTGCAAATCGTAAACATCGCGAGAATCCCCGGGAAATCGACAAAGATTATCGTCAAATCAAACGATCCGGGAGTAAACGTGAAAGATGCGTGCTTAGGCGTCAACTTCGAACGCATAGAGCGCGTAAAGCAGTTGATTTGTTCCGGTGACGAGTTGATTCAAATCATCGACTTCAAGAACGGGCGATTGTCAGGTTTGGTGCGACAAGCGCTCTTCCCTGGATCGTGCAGACGAGCAAAGATGGTCAAAAAGCCCATATTCGAAGACGAATTTGTGCAAGTAGACGAGCGCGGTAGGATTATTCGAAGAAGACGAGACGGGAGTGAGATTGGACCGCAAGCGATTAAGGACAAGGACGATGACGAGGCGAACGAGTTCGACGATTACGACGACGACGAGGAAGAAGGTTTGCTCTTGAAGAATGCTACGGATGGCGGAGAGGAAGAAGTAAACGAGGAAGAAGAAGAGCTTCTGAGTGATGGTTACGGGTCCGCGGATGTCACCATAGATGACGATTATTACTTCGAGAATGTTAAATATCGAGAATTTGGTAAAATTGAAGCCATAGTACCGAAAGAAGATTTATCCAAAGCAATTGGCGCGAACGGCTTAAACGTTAAACTTGCCGCATCCGTTTGTCGATGCTTCATCGAAATCTTCACAGAAGATGGTGACGATAGTGGATATCGAAGCGACGGATTCGGAGAAGAGCGCCGTGATGGAGGCAACTTCGGCGGCTTCAACTCGTACGATAACGACCGCAGAAGAGATTTCAACCGCAACGCCGCCGACGACAGCGATAATCGCTGGTCGGAAGACTTGAGCTGGAACCGCGACAACTACGATTACGACGACGAGACATCCGCTGACTACAACGACAGCTCGTCGTTTTACGACGATTTAATCGGTAGTCTTGAAGACGAATCCTGGCGCGACGTTCCACCAGGCAAGCCGATGAACTTGACCGAAGATGACATCAGCATGGAAGTAAACGCTTTGAACGAACAAATCCGTAAAAACCGCGAAGAAGGAGATGGAGGAGAAAACCATTCTTCAGATTCCGCGTCGACGAAAGAAGCGGAGGACAAAGACGGTATTTTTGCGAAAATGGAAGCGCTCGAATTCGACGACGAAGAAGGAGAATTCTTCGACGAAGAGGACGAAGACGGGGGTAACTTCAACGACATGGACGACGAGGAAGACGACGACTTCTACGATGATCTCTGGGACGACGAAGACGACGACGAGAGAGAAAGCGATCTCGACTTGAAGTAGTGAATTTTAGTAGCGCGCATTTTGCGTTGTAGTTGCAAACGTTTGAAAGATTAAAAGTACCTCGTAATTTGTAAAAACACAATTTTCAGAGAATTCTCTTCTCTTCTTCTTTAAAAAAAATACGCGCAAGAGAAATGCACACGACAGCCTCCTTGTCTCTGATGCTGAGCGCGCTGAGTTCGCTCTCGCTGAGTTGCTTCGATATGCAGCGCTCGAATGGCTTTTCTTCCTCCGCCGTCGTCAAGAGAAGAAGAAAACGCGCGTCGGCGAGGACGACGAGGAGGAGGAGGACGACGACGCTTTTCTACTTGGAAGAAGAAGAAGAAGAAGAAGAAGAAGAAGAAGAAGAAGAAGAAGAAGAAGAAGAAGAAGAAGAAGAAGAAGAAGCAAACGAAAACGCGATGCGAGAGATCATCAGAGCGCGCGCGTGGACGACGACGCGAGCCGTCAGGGCGCCGAGTGATGTTTTCGAAAAGATTGGAGCGATATCGACGGCGTTCGAACGCACCGGCTGCGCGGCGGTCGAGAAGAAGGTGAAGCAACGCGTGAGCAAAGAAGACGTTTTCGTGAGCACCGTAAATTCGCCGTCGGCGAAGGACGCGGTGGAGACGTTTGAAAGGGCGTCGTCCTCGGAGGACTTTCGGACGATGGTTGAACTCGTTCTGCAACGGCGAAAGAAGAGAGAGGAGGAGAATTCTGCCGGCGAAGCAATCAGAGTTGACGAGCGAACCGTCGCGTCAGTCGTCAAACACGCGTTGGCGATGTTGACGCGCGAGAGCGATTTTAACCGTCTCGGGATGGAAGACGAAGAAGGTAGATGTGGCATCGATGTCGTTTTGAAGGGCGATGGACGAACGTTGACGACGATTGAAGGCGAAGATTGGAGAGAATATGAGGATGATGACGAGGAAGAGGAGGAGGAAAGAGATGTTGTCGATGGTGAAATCGATGGTGAAATGCCCCAAATGCCCCGAGATATCGTCGCCAGAGCTAATTTTAAAGAATGCGAGGTGACTCTCGTGTTCTCGCGAACGAAAGAAGCAGAACTGCGCGTTGGGAATGATACGAGAGGTACCGCATCGTCGTGGATACGCGAGGAAGAAAACGCGGGGAAGAAAGACATCAGAGTAAGAAAGATGTTTTCGCTAAATCCGGCGCCTATCGGGAGCGAAGAGTCGAAAGTGCTCGACGTCTTATTTCATCTTCCTTCGCACTTTTGGTCGAAATTTGGGTTCCATCCTATCCATCGTCTTCGTCGCCAAGGACGAAATCAAGAAGAAGATGGAGATGATGAAGAAGATATCGACGAAAAACAAATCGACGAATCATACGTACGCGCATTTGAAACACCTAGCTTTGGAATTTACGTATACGATCAAGACTCTGACGACGAAGTCGATGATGACGATGACGATTCAGGCAGAGCCACAGCGGCGCGAGGCGAACAAGACGACGACGGAGCTGACGGAGCTGATTTAGAAGAAGAGATGGAACTTCTCGATTTGCGAAAACAAGTCCGCGAGTTACCTCCGCCAGACTTGGCTGAGATGAAAACGAACGAGGAAGAGATGGACGCGCACAACATACAACATTTGCAGGATCTCTATTTACGCGACGTTTGCGTCGTTTGGCGGCGCTCGAAGGAGAAGAAGAGAAAGAAAAACAACAACGAGGAAATAGAAACGCAAGAGCAACAGCAACAACCCGCTTCGCCTTATGTAGCAGAACGCTTCCGAACTTGTTTCGAAAAAGCCTTCATGGAAGCGAAGCGTAAGAACCGCCCAAATTTTACCTCGAAGAGAGAACGCCGCGAGTGGAGGATTGGCGAGCGCATCATGCGCAACGCCGCAAACATATATCGAAACGCGGTTGTAAACAAAGACTTGATGTTTGATGTCGCAAAAGCTGACGAAAATATCAAAGATTGGGAAGGAAAAATCTGCACTTTGCTTTGCCAAAAGAGAGCTTTCGGCCAGATGCCGCGCTGAACAGTATCCTTTACCTAAAAGTTACAACAGCAATATACACGCATCATGAACGAAAAACATCGACACAATTGTTAGAAAGTATTCAAACGCATTCTTTCGCCAGTGGAAATAAGACGTCGTTCGCGTAGGCGTTTGCCCACTCTTCTCCGTACCACTTCGAAAACATTTTAATCGCCGGATCTCTTTCTATTTGCCACTTGTCGTGTTCCGCCAATCGCCTTCGGAAAGCTTCCTTCGCCTCGGTCGTTTCCTCTTCCTCTTCTCCTTCCGTTTCTTCTTTCAAAACCTCGACGTACCCTCGTAAATACGCATCAAAGCACTCCAACACCGTCTGAAAACACTCCTCGCCTCCGTCTTCGCCGTTGGTACCAAACGAAGAAGGTCTCGCGAAAAACATCTCCTCGCTAAAATATCCGCTCGCGTCTTCGTAAAATTTCTCGCTCGGCGTCGTCGCGTTCAACGCGTCTCCGTACTTGTCGTTAATCTCTCTCGCTATCCTCTTCGCTAAGCTATCGCCACTATTATTATTGCTGCTGCTGCTGCTGCTGCTACTACTACTACTACAATTACTACCATCACTGCTGCTAATGTGAGTGGGATGAAAATCAATACCTATCAGAACGTTCTTCCCGTTCCCAAAGTTCAACACGTCCGCGCCGAAACTCGGTCTCGATATCCTCCTCGGCGTGACCACGACGTTCAGACACTTCGCGAGCGCTCCTCCGCACACGAGCGTCGCGCGCATTCTCTCCACGTATTTCTCGTTCTCGTCGCCTTCGTACACGATCGTGCGCGTTTTTATCGTCTTTGCGTTCTTCTTTTTCTTCTTCTTCTCGTCGCCTTCTTCTTCTTTGCCGTTGTTTCCACCAACGACCGCGGACTTTGTCTCGCTCCACGTTTCCCGGACGGAAAACGCGCTCCGAAACCGTTCCAAAGCGTCGCCGAAACCGCGCGAAAACGAAAAGATATCGTCGTCTTCAATTTCTTCCTCCTCGTCGTCCTCGTCGAATCGAAACGACGACGACGACGAAGAAGAAGAAGAAGAAGAAGAAGAAAACGCATCGCACCGGGGAAGACCGCGACGAACGAACGCAAAACGCGTCGATGTCGTCGTCGTCGTCTTCTTCTCCCTCCGGCAGCTCCCAACGTTCTCCTCTCTCCCTAATCGTCGTCCTCCTCCTCCTCCTCGAACAAGATGAAGAAGACGAGAAGGAGTGGTGGTAGCAGAAGACGCTTTCGTCGAGAGCGACATATCTTCTTCTTCTTGTGGGGAAAACGGTGACGTCTCTCTTCTTCACACTTTTGCTTTGGCGCTGTTTTTTATACTCCGTATTATCAATCTCACCGCGCAAAGATAAAGCAAAGCATGTTCTCCTTCTTCGCGCTCTCCGCGTCGTCGTCGTCGTCTTCTTTGTCGTCGTCCTTCTTCCCGGTCGCGACGAGAGGAGGACGAGGACGAGGACAACGACAACAGCGAAGACAAAAATCGACGACGACGCGAATCGCTTTCGCTTCTTCTTCGTCTTCGTCGTCTTCTGCTGCCGAAGCGGACGACGACGACGACGCCCAACAAAACATCATCGCTCGTCGTCGAAATAATAATCGTTCTTCTCGACGAGAGGTGTTGTCGTCGTCGACGACCGCTGCTTTTGCTCTTTCCCTAACGAGCTTGATTTCCGCGAAACCAGCCTTAGCGGTTGGCGCCGCGAAGAGGACGTCCGTCGAAGAGAAAGAACTCGCGAAAGAGCAACGCAAAGCGGCTCTGCGCGCCGCCGCGGAACGCGCCGCGCAGACCGGCGTCGGTGGTAGCGCGTTCAGCGATTCGGAATACATGGTTGGCGAAGATCACACGCCGAACGCGCACTCGCACCAAGAGGAAGGGAGCAAAGGGAGTTTCGTTTGAGAAAGACGAGCAGAGAGAGCAGAGAGAGAGAGAGAGAGTTCAACTCTCTCTTCTCTCTCCGCGATCTACCCGACGAGAGGAGTTGTAATTCTAAGTGATATAAAAACAAACGCGTTGCGCGTTGCGCGTTGCGCGCGCATCTCACCTTCCTCGCGCTATGTACCTCTACAGACGACGAAGAATATTTTTTGCACCTCTCGCGGAAAAAACAAATTAAAATCTTCTCCGGCCTCATAAATAACCCCTCCTCAACACTTTCAAAACGCGCACGACACCCCTTCCAAAAACACGCACCCGCAAACGGAGAAAGGTGAGTGCGAAGAGACTCCCTCTGCCCCGCTTCTTAAAAATCGACGGGAAGTCGCCTTCTGCAACGAACGCTCTCGTGAGTGAAATCTGGTAAAGAAAGAAAGAAAACGTAACGCTTTTTTTTAATCATTCGTCGTGTCGTGGTTGTTTTTTTTTTCCGAAGGGTCGCGAAAAGTTCCCAAAGTTGCGGACTTTACCGCAGTTCGCGGGCTTGGGGGTCCTTGAGTGGCTGTGAGGGTTAGAGGAATGCTCGTGGTGCGAGAGTTCGTAAAGTGCGTTAATCGAGCGTTTTTTCAGGTTCATGTGGTCGCGGTGTCATATTAATTTAACTTGTTTCTCTCTTTTTTTTAGTAAGCTTAGTTCAAAACCAAACGGTTTGACGAAGAGAAATATGACGACGACGACGACGACGACGACGACGACGACGACTAGGAAACAAAAATGGTTCTCTTCTCCTCTCTCCTCCTCTTCTTCTTTACGTCGAGCGAAAATAACGCTCTTTCTGCTCGTTTCCGGGACTCTCTCTGAGATGTTCTTTGTGAACGCAAACTGGCCGATTGTAAAGTATTCGAACGGCACGGTCGGGGTGAAGAACGATGGTGGCACAGTGAAAGTGCAGAGTAGCTACTTGGTTGTTGATGGGAATATGAACATCACCGGGGAATTATTCATACAGAATACGAATTTGATGCCGCCCAAGTGCATGCCTCCAGGTGGAGATAGGCTCATGTTTGACGGAGAGAATTGGTCGTGCGTTTGCGTCTCGAATATGTGGAGTGGCAGTTCATGTGACATACGGATTAAATTTACGCCAATTCCAGATGAAAATTTCTCTGAATTCGTAAAAGCATGCTTGGCCGAGGCCCCGAATACGGGC
>Ga0255765_1001420_pt1 | contig 29661 bp, 16 predicted proteins | sample 041ome_8_FD_179965 | JGI IMG/M metagenome (GOLD analysis project Ga0255765, IMG submission 179965) | Coastal salt marsh microbial communities from the Groves Creek Marsh, Skidaway Island, Georgia - 041407BS metaG (version 2) | ecosystem: Environmental > Aquatic > Marine > Intertidal zone > Salt...
TACCACATTGCGTGAATATGGCCTCTTCCCTATCATTCCCTCAATTGCCTATCGTATAAAATTTTAAACAATGAAAAAGAGTTTTATCCCTTTACTAGTATCAATCGTTTTATTCTCATGCGATCGTTGGGAAGAAGGAATTGCACGCGATATTGTTTTACCGCCGCACAATCCTCAAATTGCAGCATCTCTATTTATTGATTCCATGGACAGTACATTGAGTGCAACTATCAGCAAAACAGGTGGATTGTTTGATACCACAAAAACTGGAGTCATTAAAGATGCTGAAGTGAAACTCTATCAAGACGGTACTCTGTTGCACCAACTAAAGGATTTTAGTGTTTACCAGACGTATGATAAGTTCCTCGGTAATCAAATTGGAATTGTAAATGGAGAATTGATTCTTGAAGTCGCACACCCCGACTTTGAAACTGTAAGTGCTGCACAAAGTTTTCCTGAGAAAGCAGTTTTTACAGCAGAAGTCGATTACGGTGGAACTACTTTTTTTGACGAGACTTCTGATGCCCTTACCATCTCATTTTCTGATATACCGGGAGAAAATCAACATTACCTCATAAACCTCCATGCGCACTACAGAAATGGAATTACAGGTCAGGACACCTCTGAGTATTTCCCGCTCTACTTGGAAACAACTAATCAAAACGCAACCCGAATTGACGAAGGTGGAATCTTATTATCAGAAGAAGGTGTAGATCGAGATTTGGCTATTCGATTTGCCACTGGAATAAATTCCATTAACTACCTTTTTCAGTTGGAATATAGAATAACCGTAAGCACCTTGAGTGACGAGTTGTACAAATTCTACCAAAGCTATAGTGCTTTTCAAAATGCTCAAGGCAATCCGTTTGCAGAACCTGTCATTCTATACAGTAATATGAACAATGATATAGGCTGCTTTGGTGTAAGCACTACAATTAGAAAGTGGGAAGGATAAAAAGCTATTATTGATTCAAAAAACGACGGCTCACAATTTTTTACTTTCTCCGAGCTATTAATACTCCATTAAAACTGAACCCCAAGTGAATCCTGCTCCAAAGGCAGCTAGACAAACTATATCTCCTCGTTTTACAGCTCCAGTCTGCACAGCTTCTGAAAGTGCAATTGCAATAGAGGCACCCGTGGTATTACCGTATTTTTGAATATTATTAAACACTTGGTCATCCCTAAGACCCATTCGCTTTTGAATAAATTGAGCTATCCTCAAATTTGCTTGGTGAGGTATCAGGCAGTCAATCTGATCCGGAGTAATGCCGTTTTTATCTAAAGCTTCCTTAATCACCTCACCAAAACGTACCACTGCATTTTTGAAAACAAAATTTCCATTCATTTGAGGAAAATGAATATCCGGATTCACTCCCTTTTCCAATAATGCCCCAATCCAATGTTGGGTTCCAAAACCTTTCATGGTTAATTCTTCTTTATGTTTGCCTTCACTATGCAGGTGACAGGTCTTAATACCACCTTCATTTTCAGAGGACCTAGATAATACAACAGCACCAGCACCATCTCCAAAAATGACACTCACACCCCTTCCTCTTGTGGTCTTATCTAAAAAAGGACTTTGCAATTCAGACGCCACTACCAATACATGCTTATACATGCCCGTTTGTACGAATGCATTTCCCACACTCAGTGCGTAAATAAATCCAGAACATGCATTACGAACATCTGTGGCACCCGCAGTGTGTATGCCCAGAGCTTCTTGAACTTGAACGCCACAACCTGGAAAATAATAGTCTGGTGAAATGGTAGCAAAAACTACATGTTCTATATCATTTGGCTCCAACTCTGCTTGTGAAATAGCTTTCTGGGCTGCTTTAATACCCATAGTAGCGGCGGTATTCCCGTCACCTTCTTTGACCCAGCGCCTTTCTTCAATACCAGTGCGTTCACGAATCCATTCATCATCTGTATCCATTAATAGGGCAAGATCATTATTGGTCACAATGTTTTCGGGAACATAATGGCCCGCACCGGCGATTTTTGCTGTATACATAATTGACGTGTTCAGTAATAGTTATGTGCCATAAGTTAACGCAAAAGTGACACACTTGGTTGTCAACCTGTCAGTAAAAAGATACCACAATACGCATTGGCACAAGTGTTGACTATCACAGTATAAATTCAAATCATTCAAACATGTCTAAAGGATCAATTAATGTTACCGCGCAGAACATCTTCCCAATTATTAAGAAGTTCTTATACAGCGATCATGAAATTTTCCTACGCGAACTCGTCTCCAACGCCGTAGATGCAACTCAAAAGTTAAAAACACTTACAAGCCTAGGAGAAGCCAAAGGAGAACTAGGTGACCTAACCATCCACGTTAAGGTTGACAAGGAAGCCAAAACGCTCAGTATCATTGACCGAGGTATTGGTATGACTGCTGAAGAAATTGACAAATACATCAATCAAGTAGCTTTCTCAGGTGCTGAAGAATTTGTCAAAGAATACGAAGGCAAAATGGATGGAGCGGATTTGATTGGTCACTTTGGATTAGGTTTTTACTCGGCCTTTATGGTGGCTAAAAAGGTAGAAATCTTAACCCGTTCACACAAAGGAGATGGAGCTGTTCAATGGAGCTGTGAAGGAAATCCGGAATTTGAGTTAACGGACATTGACAAGGAAGACAGAGGGACTGAAATCCGACTACACATAGGTGAGGATAGCGAGGAGTTCTTAGAAGAAAGCAAAATCAATGAGCTACTGTCTAAATACGCGAAGTTCATGCCGGTGAGCATTGAATTCGGCGAAAAAGATGAAAGCTATAATTCTGCTGCTGAGGGAGAAGAAGCTAAGTGGGAAACCAAGAAAGTTCCCAATGTTATAAATAACACAAATCCAGCCTGGGTACGCAAACCTGGAGACTTAAGCGATGAGGATTACAAGGAGTTTTACCGCGAACTCTATCCCATGAGCTTTGACGAGCCACTTTTTAATATTCATTTGAATGTTGACTTCCCATTTAATTTAACCGGGGTACTTTACTTTCCTAAAATCAAACCAAACGTTGAGCCACAACGCAACAAAATCCAATTGTTCCAAAAGCAAGTATTTGTTACGGATAGCGTTGAAGGAATTGTCCCCGATTTTCTCACTTTATTGCACGGAGTTATTGATTCCCCAGATATTCCTTTGAATGTGAGTCGCTCGTACCTTCAAGCAGATGGAAATGTGAAGAAAATTTCATCTCATATCACCAAGAAGGTCGCTGACAAATTAGATGAAATGTTCCGTAAGGACCGCGAAGATTTCGAGGCCAAATGGAATGATATGAAAATAATCATTGAATATGGGATGCTTACAGAGGACAAGTTTTTTGACAAGGCCAAAAAGTTTGCGCTCTATGAGGACACTGAAGGCAAACTACACACATTCGATACCTATCTCAAATTGATCAAAAAGAATCAAACGGACAAAGACAAAAAGACTGTTGTATTATATGCTTCTCATAAAGACGGCCAGCACAGTTACGTTGAAGCGGCCAAGTCAAAAGGTTACCATGTTTTACTCTTAGATTCTCCGTTGACCTCGCACTTGATTCAAAAACTAGAAGGTGAATTCAGCGACACCACTTTTGCTAGAGTTGATTCTGACTTGATTGACAATCTCATCAAGAAAGACGAAACTAGAGTTGCTAAGCTTAGTGACAAACAAAAAGAAGAGTTAAAGAATCGTCTTGAATCAATTGTTCCAAAGGAGAAATTCACCTTGAAGCTTGAAGACATGGATTCAACCGAAGCTCCTTTGATTATTACAGTACCTGAATTCATGCGTCGTATGAAAGAAATGCAGATGACAGGCGGCGGGGGTATGATGGGTATGAGTGATTTTCCTGAGATGTACGATTTAGTTGTTAACGCCAATCATAGTCTCGCATCTAAAATATTGGATACGGAGGATGAAGGCGCGCGCTCTAGCGCAGTTAATCAAGCACTAGATTTGGCCAAGTTGCAACAGAACTTGCTTCATGGTGAAGAATTGACGGCCTTTATTGCACGTTCATATGAAATGCTAGAAGAAAACAAGTAGTATATCTTTTTACTGAAAAGATTACGTTAAATCTAGATATTCAAGGGGGCCGATGGCTCCCTTTTTTTATATTTTCGCTCCTTCTAAAACCACTCAACACATGGCAGAACATTCCTCCGTACTGAAGATTGCTCAAACCAATGCATCACTTTGGACCACAGATATTTTTGATGCAGAAACTAGAAAAGAAGCGCAAATTCTTTTAGACAAGAAGGGCGATGATCTCATTGAACCATTTTACAAGGACCTAGACTTTGGAACAGGTGGAATGCGAGGTATCATGGGTGTTGGCACCAATCGCATTAATCCATATACCCTTGGTTTAGCAACACAAGGATTGGCAGATTATGCACAATCCTTTTTTGAAGGTAAATCGCTTAAAGCTGCCATTGCTTTTGACAGCCGCAACAACTCCAAGACTTTTGCTAGAAAAGTTGCAGAGGTGTTAAGTGCAAATGGTATACACACCTATCTTTTTGAGGACTTACGCCCTACCCCAGAATTAAGCTTCAGTGTCCGAGAGCTTGGTTGTGATTTCGGTATTGTTTTAACCGCTTCGCACAACCCTAAAGAGTATAATGGATATAAGGTATATTGGAACGACGGTGGTCAATTGGTCCCGCCGCATGATAAAGCCGTGATTGAAAAAGTACGTGCAACAGGATTTGAAGATATTCGTTGGGATGCCAATGAATCATTAATTGAAACCGTAGGTACAGAGCTTGATGAAAAATACACGGACATGATTGCAAGCTTGTCCTTGAGCAACGCCGGTAAAAACAATCTTAACATCGTTTTTACCGCATTGCACGGCACCTCTATAGTCAGTGTCCCTCCTGCCCTTGCTAAGGCTGGATTTACGAACGTTCAGCTCGTAGAAGCACAAAGCACACCAGATGGAAACTTCCCAACCGTGGCTAGTCCTAATCCTGAGGAAAGTGCTGCTCTTGCCATGGCCGTATCTCAAGCTGAAGCTACTGGAGCTGATTTGGTTATTGGATGTGATCCGGATACAGACCGCGTGGGTATTGCTGTTAATGACGGTAAGGGAAATATGGAACTGCTCAACGGAAATGACACCGCAGCACTCCTTGTGCACTACATCTTAGACGCCTACAAGAATAATGGCACCATGCCGACCAATGGGTTTACTGCTGCAACGGTAGTCACTACCGACCTTATTGCAGATATCTCAGCAGCCTACGGTGTGCCTTGCTACCGCTGTTTAACCGGATTCAAATGGATAGCCGACATCATTAATCACAAGCAACAGGAACAATTCCTGGTAGGTGGTGAAGAAAGCTACGGATACCTTATAGGCGATGCCGTACGAGATAAAGATGCTGTTGCCTCTGCAGTGATGATTGCCGAAATGGCGGCTAATGCCAAATCGCAAGGCCGAACTGTATTGCAGCAACTAGAAGCCATCCACCGTGAGTTTGGTCAATACCAAGAGCGTCTGATTTCTATTACCAAAAAAGGACGCTCAGGCGCCCAAGAAATTGCAGATATGATGACTGCGCTGCGTAACAACCCACCTAAAACTTTGGCTGGTTCGCAGGTGATCATAGCTATTGATCACAGCAACTCTACCCAAACTGATTTACGCACCAGAGTTACTTCTAGTACCGGACTACCCGCCTCAAATGTATTACAGTTCATCACTGAGGCTGGAGATAAGGTAAGCGCGCGTCCTTCGGGAACAGAGCCTAAAATCAAATTCTATTTTAGTGTACGCGCGACTACTGGTGATAGCCATGCTGAAACCAAAGCAAAACTTGAAGCAAAGATTGATACCTTTATAGGGGAATTGAACCTTTAAGAAGTTTATGAAAAACTACATCACCATAGGGGCCATTTCGATGGCCCTTTTTTCTTGCTCATCACCTGAGCAAGAAACGGCAAAATCCGCTGGAAAAAACTTTATAGGATCTATCATCCAAAACGATTCTACCCGAGTGTCCTTTAACGTTCATCTTGAGGACAATATTTTAACGTTTTACAACGGTGTACGAGAATCTTTTGAAGTAGCCTTAAGCGGTGAAGACACTCTCAAAGGTACTTTCCCCGTATTCGCCTCTGACCTTTGGCTGGTCGCCACTAAAGGCGGTTACAGCGGTGAATACTACCGTACCGATGCTGAGAATTACGCACTCCAGATAGAGCTCGTTCCAGGACGAATGACCTACGAGCAAAGCCCTGTAGAATTTTCCAGCCAATATGCCATTACCCGCTACATCGGCGATCAGGAAAAACCTGCATTGCTGCAACTTGACAAAAAAGACGGAGTTCTCGTCGGGACTATTGCAACCTCAACTGGTGACAGTAGATTCTTAACAGGTTATGCTGTTGAAGGCGGCTTTGAACTTATGGGCTTTGACGGCCGATTCATTTACAAGGTCCGTGCAATGGTAAAAAATGGTTTCATTGATGGCCATGTTTGGGCAGGGATGACAGGATATTACTCATTCTCAGGAAAAGCAGATGACAGCGCAACCTTAGAAAATCCAGAAGAAATGTCAAAGTTGCGCGAAGATTATACGCACATTGAATGGCATTTGCCAGGACTTGATGGCGATACGGTACACTTCGATAGCCGCACTATTTCTAAGCCTACCATCTTGGCAATCCAAGGGTCGTGGTGTCCCAACTGTATGGACGAAGGCCGTGTTTTAGACCAGTACTACCTTGAATTCGATGGAGCCATCGATGTCTTCGGACTGAGCTATGAATACAGTGGCACCTTGGAGAAAGCCACCGCAGCCGTAAAAAAGATGAAACGCGATTTGGGCACCTCTTTCCCCATGGTGATTGCCACTTTCAATTCTAATCAGGACCGCAACGCCATTCTCCCTTTAGAGCGCATTCGCAGCTACCCCACCTCCATTATGTTAGATCACAGAGGTAATGTTGTAAAGATTCATACTGGATTTTACGGTCCAAGTACAAAAGAGTACGAAGGATATGTCAAGCATACCCGAGAGGAATTGAAAGCACTCGTTACTCAAGCAAATGGCTAATTACCTCGAACGCATATTTACAGATTTTAAAGAAATCTCCCGCTCCAAGCGGAAAGAGAACAAGAAGTTCTTTGCCCGCCTAAAAGGGAAAGACCCAAAACGTTTGAACGATCAATTCCATACGATGCACGAGGAGGTATTTGCCGAAACGGACTGCTTACAATGTGCACGTTGCTGCCGAGCCACAGGCCCCCTCCTTACTAAGCAGGATATTCAACGTATTGCAAAAAAACAAGGAATAAAAACTGCCGTTTTTGAAGAAAAATATTTACGCGTGGATGAGGATGGAGACTGGGTAATGAAAAGCTTGCCGTGTCCATTTTTAGCATTAGACACTAACAAATGTACCATTTACGAATATGCTCCTAAGGCGTGCAGACAATACCCACACACGGAGCACCCTAACATGAAATCAATTTTAGGTTTAACAGAAACCAACGTCATGCATTGTCCCGCAGTTTTCGAAATGATAGAAAGAATGAAAGCCAATCAGTAGCTTATTGCTCTGTATAGATGTGATAGCTGTCTATATTATCAGGTACATCATTGTTGTACCATTCCACATTCTCAATGCCGCCACTTTGAGCCCAACTCAGAAAATTTAGGTAGGCGAGCGTAATTTCAGTTTGCTCGTAAGGATATTTAAAACTACCTGGAATCTTTAATGCCCAAGGCTTTCCGTTGATTTGTTTATAATATGTTCCTTCTCCTGGATTACCAGCATCTAGCCCAGACCCTATTAGATTCTGATCTGCCAAAAATGTGGGTAGCTCATTAGGGAGGTGAATCTCCATACCCCGCGTTTTATCCTTGACAAGAAATATATTGAAGGAAGCCGCAACAGATGAATTCACAGGGGTAGTAAAATTGACGTCTACACTATCCCAAGAATCTTGTGTTGTCGGCATATTTCTAAACGTATTCCATTCAGAAAGATCATTACTAATTAAATCTTCAAAAATAATACTTGTCTCGTTAGATGAGCCGCTTTCAACACCATCCACTGAGCTGTGATATGATTCCGATTGGTGGTATCCCACAACAGAAACATTAGATGGATCCGTTAAATACGAAAAGCCTATTCCATTTGCGAACGATGCACCCCGAGCTTTAAAAAGATAAATCAAACGCGATTTGACTAGCTCATTGTCTGAATTATAAAATGTCTTTATGATGTAAGGCATAACAACATCATTAAAATCATAATCACCTTCCCACGGCCAGTTGTCCTCAGCAACAAAAGTTGCCGTATCCGTAGATACTGCATGAGATAAGGATGGATTATTTGGAAATTCATCTATACCGTCTAAAACACCATCGCCATCTGAATCCACAGCAGGAGGAGCGCTGTTATTCATTACACAAGTAAAATCTGCTATCGTAAAGGCTGCTATACGGTCAAAGTTGTTTCCGGCCTTCGCAACAAATCGTTGATTTTGTAATGAGCTTAAAGAATAAGTCACTTGAAATGTATTCGCCGTACCTCCGCCTATTCCACTCGTATTGTCAATCTTAAAACCATCGAACGCATATTGTGGTAGACTGTAGGCTAGATTTCCCGTCATCCCTGTAGCTGGAGTGAATACTGGTGTTCCAACTAAGTTACCTGAATTTGCCTCAATAGCAAAGTGACTTAAGGCTTTACAATTAGGGCCACCACATCCATTATGTGCTACTTGAATGGTAATGTCGTAACTAGACCCATTGTATGTAACCGACTGAATCTTTGTTCCATAGCCAAAACTATTGGCTGCGCCACCAGCATTATCATTGGCCAGGGAATCCGTACATGCAGTTTTCGCATTTGAATTCACGTTATCCAAAATAAAAGCAGAGTTTAAGTCAACAGATATTCTCCTATTATTGATAGGTAGAATAAAATGACTAATTCTTCCATTACTCAGAAATACCGAAACTTCGGCCTCACTATCGCTCAGCCTAGTTATGAAGTTATGACTTGTCAAAGTACCGTCGAGTGATGTATAAATTGGTGCATCATGATTCACCCTTTTTACTTGAATCTTGCGAACCTCAAATGCACTTGTGTTACCAATGAACTGTAACTCGACTTCACCATACATCTCGAAATTAAAATCTTCCGGAACTACTAAAGATGCCATATCCACAGCTTTAGGCGGGGCTGTTGGATTCACCTCACTTGAACAAGAGACCAACAGAGTTATTCCAAAAAGAATAATGACTTGGGTGAAATATTGAAAAGACTTAATCAACGCTGAAGGCATAATTTGTTCGGTGTAAAAATATGATAATCAACGATTTTATTAGTCTTAATTTGAACGCATGAATACTTTTTTTCTACAATTCAATTAAGACCGCATAGTCAGACCTATGCAGCGCGCTTAATGTATAGCCTCTGATTGATTATTTACCCTTATTTGTGATCGTATTCAGTGAAATAGAAATTGTTATTACAATGAATGTAGCAATCACATTATACCATAAAAAACCAATAGATATAACCTCTTGTGAATTGAGATAGTGGCATATAAAAATGATGGTTTGCGCAATAACACCGCCAATAAATACTTGATTGCCCCCTATGTTCTTTAAGAATAAACCCACTAAAAATATACCGAGTATGGTACCATAAAAAAGGCTGCCTAGGACATTCACCAACTGAATCAAGTTTTCATATAACGGGGCCGCTAGAGCAACAAAAATGGCAGCAATTCCCCATAATAACACTAAGGAGCGTATGGTTCTTTTCTCGTCGTGATTTCTATGACCAAAGAATACGCTATAGTAATCCACGTAAGTTGTGGTAGCCAAAGCAGAAACTTCACCAGCTGTTGAGGACATGGCGGCGCAAATAATTACTGCAAGTAGCAATCCTATTAGACCGTTAGGCAGATTGTTCAAAATGAAAGTGATAAAGACATAATCCGTGTCTTTATTTTGGAAGTTCTTCAAATTGCCATCAAGCAAATCCATGTAATCTGCTCTCAACGCTTCTTGCTGGTCGTTGAATCTATGAGCACTTTTCCAATCTGCGTGAATTAATGCTTCCCTTTTATTATCCCAAACTAATGCATGTTCAAATTCAATAGATTTTAATTGGTTTTGAATTTCAAGAGGCGCACGCTCTATTTCGCTTTGGTTGAAGAATATGGGAGGTTTAACAAATTGGTAAAACACAAATAAGAAAACTCCAATAGAGAGAATTGCAAATTGCATGGGCACCTTAAATGTTGCGTTAAACAGTAATCCAAACTTGGAACTTCTTTCATCCTCAGCCCCCAAATATCGCTGGACTTGACTCTGATCTGTTCCCAAATAACTCAATGAAAGAAATAGGCCGCCTGCTAAGCCAGACCAAATGGTATATCGTGTACCTGGATCAAATGAAGTGCTCACAATATTTAGCTTACCCATATTACCGGCAATTTGATAGGCATCGTACATACTTACAGGAATAAGTTGAATGAGAATGGTTGTGGCAATTGCCATACCTACCAAAATCACTGTCATCTGCCATTTCTGAGTAACCGCAACGGCAGCTGAACCACCACTTACCGTGTAAATAACTACGATTAAACCAATAATAATGATCATACTATTTAACGGAACATTGATAGCTGCAGAAAGGACAATCGCAGGGGCAAAAATGGTTATTCCTGCACTTAAACCTCTTGAGGTAAGAAACAAGGCGGCAGTAAATAATCTAGTCTTCCTGTCAAAGCGTTTCTCAAGGAATTGATATGCTGTAATTGCCCGCATTTTTCGGTAGGCAGGAACAAAAAATGCACTGACAATAACCACAGCTAGGGGCATTCCAAAGTAGAATTGAATGAAACCCATATCGTTAGCAAAAGCCTGCCCAGGTGTAGATAAAAATGTAATGGCAGATGCTTGGGTTGCCATTATTCCCAAGCCAATGGTCCAGGGACTTACCTTTTTTGAACCACTTAATAATTCACTTGCAGTAGCACTTTTTCTGGTTTTATAAACTCCAAACCCAACAATTAAGGCAAGAGTCAAGCCCAGAACTAACCAATCTATTGGATGCATTTAAACGAAGTCGCGCGTGATGAAGTAAAACAAAACAATTTCTACTACCAATAGTGCGATTACACCCACGTAGTACTTCTTCCAATTCAATGTTTGAGATGTTTTAATTGTCATAATGGAGTATGTTTTGTAATAATTTCATGGCACCTGGAACTCCCGCAGGTAACTCTCTGAAAAAAGATAATCCCGTGTAAATTACGGAACCTTTTCCAAAATGACCAACAACGGTGCTGTTAGAATAGTTCGTACCTGTACTTTCCGTAATCGTGAGTACTTCAGTGAACCCTTCGTAAGATTTCGGAAAATACAATCCACGTTCCTGCACCCAAAAATCAAAATCGGAAGGTAGTATTTTGTTGGGCTTTTGAAGAACTAAGTGATTCATCATGGTAATTTGCGCATCCTCTTCTGTCACACGGTCTCTTCCAATAACTATTGGCAGCGGCGTAGGCAGTTCAATACCACTTCTTCCCGCAGTCGTGTAGGTAACAACAAAGTTGCCACCTCCTTCAACGAAGGTCTTGATTCTATCCCCACTATTCATGAGCCATTTCTCGGTATTGAAGGCGCGAATCCCCACAAGTACTGCATCTACTTCGTTCCATAAATCCGGAGTGTCTTCGGTGATTCGTAGTACCTCATACCCTAAATTCTCCAAAGTTTCATCCATGATATCACCAGCACCTTCAATGTAGCCTACTTTGATCCGTTTCTTATTTAAATCCAATACGGTTAAAGTAGCATCTGCTGGAAAAAATCTATAATGCGTTCCGATATGTGGGTAACTAATCGTGTGTTTCTGACTTACCATTGAAAAAGGGAAAAATTTCCTTAAGTCCCTCGGTTCTTTTGCTAGAAATAAGAAATACTTGCCCTCTCTCATTTTCGTAGGGATTACAGCTGTAAAGTGATTCCAACCAGACTGTAGAACTTTATTCTCCTTGAATTCAAAACCTACTTCCGCGAAACCTCGTTTAGCGCTCAAATACCATTCAAACTCTCCTCCATCCTTGGAATAAATACTATATCCAATGGACCCTTTCTTGCCAGTATTCCAATAGACGGTTTGGTCAAATTTTGCGTGAATGGCCGGCTCCACCGCAATGACCTCGCGGTATTCCCCTACGGCCCTGTCCACCAACTTTGCGATTGGTTTAAAATGCAGCATGATAATTGATTCATAAGACTCAAGTCTAACCCTTACTGTACGCATCGCAATCTCTGAATCCAATGGTAAATCCAACTGTTGAGTGAAGCCTTCATTAGTTACAACTTGAGGAGGGTTAAAAGCCATGGTGGATGGCAAAGCGTTTTTCGTGGGTGTTGACACTGAAGCTACTTGAACAATAGTAGTCGGATTCAAAGACTGTATCTTGAGCGTGGCTGGATGAGAAAAACTTTCCTGAATTGGATTGGTTTCCACGTATACCTCAGCATAGACCTCTAATAGATGAAGCATAACCTTCTGCCACCTTTGGTATTTATCTGACGTAGGTGCTGTTTCACTAATTAAAATACTTCCCAAATCAGCCCATTTGGAAATCGCTTGGGCTCTATCTCCAATTTCTAAAGCAAACGCTGCTTCATTTGCCAATACAGATGATAATTCAGCACTTTCAGACTCTGTATCTAAAAAAGATTCTAAATCTCCTAAACCCCATAGCTTTTTGAAATATTCATCTCTTGGGCCCCTATTTATGGCGACACCAAAACCTTGACATTTGTGCATTGAACGGGCCGCATCCCCAATAGCTCCGTAAGTATCACCTAACAAAGGATCAAAGCCGCTCAAATCAAGGTGAATTGCCTCAGGATCATCTTTTAAGGTTTTATCCCACCAAATAGATGTATTCCACCACACGCCTTGGACAGTCCAAGGGTGAGTTTCATTATCAAAACTTGAGTCTGCAGCCAAAGCTGCACTTTCAATTGCTAATTCTGCAGAAGCCGTGTGATGACCATGTCCTGCTCGTTCATCTGGAGGGAACCTAGTAATTATGAAATCTGGCTTTAACTCTCGAATCGTTCGCACTGTTTGTAGCTGCAAGTCATCATGATCCCATTTGGTCCACACTTCTTGAACGCTTTTGGAATAACCAAAATCCAAGGCATCCGTAAAACGCTGATAACCGCCGTCAATACGACGCGCGGCCCTGAGTTCTTGCTCTCGAATAACACCTAAGTCCGTTCCTAATTCATCTCCAATTAAATTTTGCCCACCAGATCCTTTTGTCAATGATAAATAGGTGGTCTCAGCATTAAGTGCATTGGAAAACCATGCGATCAATCTTGTGTTTTCGTCGTCCGGGTGTGCCGCTATGTAAAGTACCCTTTTTCCAGAGGAAAACCGCTGCATTTCACTCATAGCCTCACTCTTGTTTATGGACTGATATTGTGCAAATGATTGATTTCCAATACCTACAAGAAGGATTAAAAATGAGAGACGAACAAAGGAAGTTTTGTGCGTTATATTAGTGCACCAATTTGGAATCATATGAAGAGATTTTTACTCATTTTAATCACCGCTTTTTCTTTTACCGCCAATGCCCAGCTTAAGTTAAAATTAAAGTCGGGTACTTATGAAGTGAAGGAAGGTTCTTTCCTTCAAATACAATCAAATGCTCCAACCTATGGTGTAGCTATTTGGAATCACGCGGTAAGCGTCGAAGATAAAAAAGCATTGGCTGATTTAGGAATAGAACTCTACCATTATTTACCAGAAAATGCTTTTGAAGTTCGATTGCCGATTGGAATTGAAGCTAGAGATTTACAAAATGCAGGGGTTGAATCATTCACGGCATGGACACCTAGAATGAAGTTAGACGGCCCGTTAAGCATAGGTGATATCCCTTCTTGGGCAATTCTCAACAGCGGTGAAATAGCCGTTCAATTTTCAACAACAAAGGAATTTACAAACTTACCAAGCTTTGCGAAGCAGGTGAAGCCGCTTATTGATGGCTGGTATAGCACTACACTGAAACTAAGCGATCTTGAAAAGTTAGCGAAACAACCTAATGTGATCTTTATTCAAGCCATTGAAGAACCGGGTTCAATAGAAAACTTTAACAGTCGTTCGTCGTCAAGAGTAGCCTATATGCAGCAATATGGAGATTATACTGGGGAGAATGTAGTTGTTGCGGTAGGTGATGACGGAGATATAGGTCCACACGACGATTACAAAGGACGTCTAACTTCTTTGGCCGGTAACTCAATTGGAGACCACGGAGATCATGTTGCAGGTACCGTCTTTGCAGCTGGTAATATTGACCCTGACGGTGCAGGGTCGGCCACGGGTGCTTCAATGATCTATTACGATTACCCTCAAAACCTTAGTAACATAGATAATGACTATAACTTATACGGGATTCGTGTAACAAACAGTTCCTATTCCAACGGTTGTAATGCGGGGTACACCTTGTACGCGCAACAAATGGATAAAGATATTAGAGACAATAATGCGTTAATGCACGTATTCAGTGCAGGAAATAACAACGGCTCTAATTGTGGGTATGGTGCAGGTTCACAATGGGGCAACGTAACTGGCGGTCACAAACAAGGAAAAAATGTTGTTGCAACTGCCAACATCACTTACTTAGATGCCATTGCACCTTCTTCTTCAAGAGGTCCAGCAGCAGATGGTAGAATTAAACCCGATTTAGCAGCAGTTGGTACAAATGTATATTCCACAATAGATGGTCATACCTACGGAAATAAAACGGGAACATCCATGGCTGCACCAGGTGTAGCTGGCTTTTTCACAGTGTTACATGGAGCATTTGACCAACATCAAGGATATACTGCAACTGGAGGTTTATTGAAGGCTATTGCAATGAACACTGCAGAAGATTTAGGAAACGACGGACCTGATTTTATTTTCGGATATGGAAGAGTAAACGCTCGTCGAGCAATTAGTTCCATACAAGATACAGCTTGGTTCTCAGGCAATGCAGCATTGGGCGGTTCATACAATTATACTATTGGGGTCCCTCCCGGTGCAAAAGAGCTAAGAGCCATGTTATATTGGACAGACCCAGAAGGCTCCACTTCTGCTTCCGAAGCTTTGGTGAACAACCTTGATTTTACGGTAACTGATATATCAAATTCTACAACGTATCAACCTTGGGTGCTCAACCCCGCCCCAAACAATACCACGCTAAATGATTTGGCAGTTCGAGGAACAGACTCCTTGAATAATGCTGAGCAAGTTACTATCCTTAATCCTAGCGCCGGCGATTACCAATTGAATGTTGCGGCGACAAATGTTCCCCAAGGTCCTCAGACCTTTTATGTCGTGTATTATATAGAAATGGAAGAGGCTGTGCTGACTTACCCACATACCAATGAAGCTTTGGTTCCAGGAGCAACGGTCGTACGTTGGGACGGGGCGGTAAATGGTCTAACTTGGGAATTTAGCCCTAACGGCGGTACTACTTGGAATACGCTAAGTCTATCACCAATTACTGGTCAAGGCATGGCAAATTGGACTGTACCCAACATTGCAACGGATGCCGCTTATTTACGCTTAATTAAAGGTAATGACACCTCAGTCGCAGGTCCTATGACTATCATTCCACAACCCACGGGTTTAGTTGTAGATTGGGTTTGCCCTGACAGTCTAAAAATCACCATTAATCCGGTAACCACAGCCACAGATTACACGGCCTACATACTTGGAAATAAATTCATGGATTCCGTATTTACGGACGTTAATAACAGCATGATTATTCCCTACGTTGTGACTTCGGATACATGGATTAGCGCTTCTGCGAATGTAAATGGCTCACAAGGCAAAAGAGCTTATGCCATTAGTTTACCGAGCGGCACACAAAATTGCCCACTTCCGCGAGATTTACAATTAAAGGAAGTGATGAACCCTCAATTCGTGAGCAGCTGTCAAAGCAACCTAATTGAAGTTTCTGTTCAAGTGCGCAATCCCTCAACATCTGCTTTGGATACGCTTCCTGTAGCTTATAAATATCAAGGTGTAATTACAAGAGACACCATTTTCGGGACCGTTGCGTCTTATGCAGATACAATTTTTGTCTTCTCTGACCCAATATCGTGGTCAGGAACTACGAATGGTTCCATTCAAGCTTGGACAGAATTAAGTGGTGATATGAATGGACAAAATGATACAGTTGTACAAACCATTACCTATTTGAATTCTGCATTGTATTCCTTGCCTTTCCTTCAAGACTTTAATTCCTTTTCAAACTGTGCAACTAGCTTAAATTGTGGGGCTACAGTATGTAATCTCAGCGGAGATTGGACCAATTTAATTAACGGCTCGGAAGACGGAATCGATTGGAGAACACACAATGGAGGAACAGCTTCCAACGGCACAGGGCCATCTTCTGGCTTTGGCAATAGTGGCAAGTACTTATATCTAGAAGCTTCTGGAGGCTGTAATTTCGAAGAAGCAGTTCTTTATAGTCCATGTATTGATTTGAGTAATGCATTTGCGCCGGAATTGGAATTTGCCTATCACATGTTAGGTGGAGATATGGGTTCTCTCACCGTGGAAATCTTCAACGGAACAACTTGGACCATGCTATTGAATGAAAGCGGGGACAAAGGAAACAATTGGCAGGTAGAAACGATAAACTTGAGTGCATTTGCAGGAGATACAGTATTATTGAGATTTATTGGAATCACTGGAGACGGTTATCAAAGTGATTTAGCTATTGATAACATAGCTATTGTGGATAACATAGGTACACCGATTGCAGATTTTTCTGCCTCACCATCTTTACCTTGTCTGAATTCGACCGTAACACTTTTAGATCAAAGCGCTAAAACTCCATCGAATTGGTATTGGACAATAACTCCAGCAACATTCTCATTCACCAACGGTACGTCTGCTTCCTCACAAAATCCTGAAATTATTTTTAATTCAATAGGGTCTTATACCGTAACGCTCATTGCATCCAACAGCTATGGTAGCGATACCTTAACCAAGGTGAATGAAATAGTAATCAACCCACTTCCTGTCCTTCCCATTATTGAAACATTTAGCAGCACCACATTGCAAGATTTTAGCATTACCAATGCGGATAATGGAACAACTTGGTCACGAGGGGATGTGGATGGCCCAACAGGTGTTAAATCGGGCGCTATGTATATGGACTACTTTAATTACAATGCAGCTGGTACAACAGATGGGCTGCTAAGTCCTAAATTTGATATCAGCGGATACACGGACCCTACGCTTATGTTTGATGTAAGCTATGCCCCATATAGCGGAAGTTATTTTGATCAATTGGCCGTCGTTGTAAGTGGGGACTGCGGAAACACCTTTGATACACTTTATCTAAAGGAGGGAGCAAATCTAGGAACCGTGGCTGCATCAACTTCCACCTTTGTTCCTAGTGGAAGTTCTGATTGGAGAACAGATACGGTCCACCTAACCAATCTTTCCTCCACTGATGTTCAATTCGAATTCGTAGGTATTTGTGGCTATGGAAACAACCTTTACCTTGACAACATTCGTGTCATTGATCTTGGTGGAAATCCCTCCATTGCCAACTTGAATTTACCGTCAACAATCTGTGAAGATGAGCCTTTCTTATTCTCACTCAGTAGTCTAGACTCGACTGTAGATGGACAATTTGGATTGAATAGATCTGGTTCTTCCACGGTGACCAATTATGCCGGGATGGGAACGCATACAGCAACGCTAAATGTGCCTACAGACTATCATTTGGAATACGTGTATTACAATGCCTTTTCCTTTGTTGCCGATTCAGCCATACTTATACCTGGTCCGCAACTTATACCCCAATTCTCTTTGAGCTTAGCCGGAAATTTGAGTTATAATTTTCAGGATGCAACTGTGCCAGCTCCAAATGCATGGTTGTGGGAATTTGGCGATGGAAACACTAGTTCTTTACAAAACCCGCAACACACCTATGCGCAACCTGGATCATACACCGTTAAGTTGACGGTTACCACTGACTGTGGTATAAAAAGCACAACAACAACCTTTAACAATATAGACCTTGATGAAAATGCAATGACACAAGTGGTATTCTATCCAAATCCGACTGAAGGACAACTGAATATCTCTTCACTGAAACCAGGCGGAGAGGCGACTGTTGAAATTTATTCCGCGATTGGAACTTGCCTACAGCGTTCTACTTACGTAGATTTAGAGGAAACCATTGTCGTTGATTTAAGCACGCTTCCTCAAGGGCTATACACGCTGAAAGTAACGAGTCGTTCAGGAGTAATCAGTCAGAATATCACCAAAATTTAAGGACGTCTACTTATCAACCATAATCCAAGTAGCGTTAAGAGACCATTATAAACAAGTAATTCAAAGCCTATGGCGTATCCCAACCGGGGTGCCCATAGGCTTATTTGATGGGAAATAATAGGAGCAAGCAAACAAACTACTAATACCTTCCAGCCGTCTAGCTTGCGACCAAAAATGAGGGCAAAACTAAACAACCCTATCAAAGGTCCATAGGTATATCCTGCGGCTGTAAACAAAGTACCTATTATGGTCTCTGATTTTAAACTATAGATTAGGAGCATTACAATCAAAAGAACTCCCATAAACCCAATGTAAACCCGTGATCTTGTCTTGATGGAGCTATTCCCTTTCAACCCTAAAAAATCAACACAAAATGCAGTGGTCAAAGAGGTTAATGCACTATCTGCACTAGAAAATGCAGCAGCAAGAAGACCAAGAAAGAATACAATGGGCAGCATGGCGGGGAAAGACGGATGCATGGCTATTGAGGAAAAAAGTGTATCACCGGAGGCAGTGATATTATTGGCAGTGGCAAACTCACTGAGAAAAACACCTAGCGATAAAAACAAGAGATTTACAACTAGTAAACTCAAACCTAATAAAACCATGTTTTTTTGGGCGTTTTTCAACGTTCTAACCGTTAGATTTTTTTGCATCATATCTTGGTCTAGGCCCGTCATGGCAATGGCAATGGCAGCTCCCCCAAGTAATTGACGCCACCACGACTTTGGTCCGTCTAAATCTATAAAGTGCCACTGCGAATGCCCCCTCAATGTGGACCAAAAGGTATTATTTTCTGTAACTACCTCTTTGCCAACAAAGAGGAATGCCATAATCGCCGCAGATAACATGAGAACTGTCTGAAGCGTATCTGTAATTACAATGGTCGCAATTCCGCCAGTTGCACTATACAAAGCAATGAGTACTAATATTAATACCGCAGTAAGGACAAAGGGAATTCCTAGGCTATCACATATCAAAACTTGCACAACCATGGTTACTATATAAAGTCGAGCGGAAGCCCCTACTATTCTTGAAAGAAGAAAAAACAAGGACCCCGTTTTATAACTGGACACTCCAAGGCGAATTCCTAAAAATTCATATATACTAATTACATTGTTCCTATAGTAGACCGGTAATAAAACCCGAGCAATAAATAAATAGCCTAAAAAATAGCCCACAACCATCAACATGTAAGTCATTCCGGATGAAGAAGTCCAACCAGGAACACTGATAAAAGTTACACCAGATAGTGAGGCTCCTATCATTCCAAAACTTACTAAAAGCCAATTGGCATTTTTATTTGCATTGAAGAAGGTCGCATTAGATGCCCCACGTGATGTGAAATATCCCACAACTGCCAAAACAGATACATAAAGGAGCAATAGAATTAAAAAGAGTGCATTGTTCATGCAACAAATATGCGCAATCCCTTACATTTGAGACGCAATGAATTTTTCAAGTCGTAAAATAGAATTAGCAGTTGAAGAAATCTCTAGACTGCCGGGTATTGGTAAAAAGACAGCATTACGCCTTGCTTTGCACTTATTGCGTAGACCCGCTATACAAACAGAGGATCTAAGCGCAGCATTATTGGATTTACGGAAGAACACCACTTTCTGTGGTGAATGTCACACTATTTCGGACACCGAAATTTGCGGTATTTGCGCTAGTCCCAAAAGGGATAAATCCATAGTCTGCATTGTAGAGGACGTGAGGGACGTTATGGCCATTGAAAACACAGGAGGATACAATGGTGTATATCACGTATTAGGCGGATTAATCTCACCTATGGATGGCATTGGACCAAGTGATTTAACTATTGATGCTCTTTTAGAAAAAATGCAATCTGGCGAAATAAAGGAAGTAGTTTTTGCGTTAAACACGACTATGGAAGGGGATACCACCAACTTTTACCTGTACCGCAAAATCAAAGATTTCAACGCTGCTCTGACTACCATAGCTCGTGGAATAGCCGTTGGTGATGAATTAGAGTTTGCTGATGAAGTCACGCTAGGGCGCAGCATACAACATCGCATCCCATACGAACAAAGCCTACCGCAATAATGCTAGACCTGAGCATCGTTATTGTTAATTACAACGTCAAAGAATTTCTGACGCAATGCATTGATAGCATTTACAAGAGCAAAACCTCCTACTCTTTTGAGGTTATTGTAGTAGATAACAATAGTGCAGATTCTGGTGAGAAATCCATTCGTGAGCAGTTTCCCTCGGTTCATTGGATAAATAACCCTGAAAACATTGGATTTGGTAAAGCAAACAATATAGGATTTGAAACCGCTAAAGGTGAGTATACCCTCATCCTCAATCCTGATACCGTATTACAATCTGATGCAATAGAAAAATGTCTAAACTTTTTAGGAGATCATCCAGAGGTAGGTGGCTTGGGTATTCAAGGAATAGACGGTAGCGGTAGATTTCTACCCGAAAGCAAACGAGCGCTTCCTACGCCCTTGGTGGCTTTGTGGAAGATTACAGGGCTGAGTTCACTCTTCCCCAAATCACGCTTATTTGCGCGCTATCATTTGGGACATCTTGATAAAAATGAAAACCATGAAGTGGATATCCTTGTAGGGTGTTTCATGATGGTGCCCACGAAACTACTGCGTCAAGTGCAAGGTTTTGACACGCGATATTTCATGTATGGTGAGGATATAGATCTGAGCTATGAACTTCAAAAAACAGGTAAGAAAAATATTTACTTCAGTGAAAGCAGAATTATTCACTACAAAGGAGAAAGCACTAAGCGCGGCAGTTTAAACTATGTTCGTATGTTCTACAAAGCCATGGTATTGTTTTCTCAAAAGCAATTCAGTGGCAGCGCAGCATGGGCCTACAAACTCCTTATTTATTTTGGGATATACCTAAGAGCATCACTAGCCGTTGTGGCTCGGATTGCAAGAAGCGCCTTTGCTCCTGCATTGGACGGCGCCTTGCTTTTTACAGTTTTAAACAATATTAAAGTCTATTGGGAATTCAACCACAGATTTATCAATGGCGGTTCCTATCCTGACTTGTACACCTTTCAAATCCAAGGATCGTATGTCTTTTTATGGATTTTTGGGCTTTGGGTAGGCGGAGCCTATTTCAAAGGAACTCAGCCCAAGCACCTGATTCGCTCCATGTTTTTTACCACGCTGTTGATTGGCTTTGCATATGGGCTTCTTCCAGAGGAACTTCGTTTTTCAAGAGCGCTACTCATGCTAGGTGCTTTAATTGGAACAGCAGTTTTACTGTCCTATAGAGCCCTGATTTCTCTACTTACTGGTCAAAGACTCTTCCAAGAACAACAACAACAACCTCGTATTATTTTCTACGGGAAAGATTCCAATTTTGAATCGCTGCAGACCATCTTAAAAGAGAGTAATGTATATCCTGCTTTTACTTGGAAACAGAATCCACTTGAACAAAATGATATAGAAACGCTAGGCGCCCTTATTCAATTACACCGCATAAATGAGCTCATTATTGACAACGATTCAATCAGTTATGATAAATTCATAGAATTGACCGTACAACTCGGATCCCATACATCAATCAAGTCATTATTGCCTCATCAGGGGTTTATAATTGGTTCCGACAGCAGCTTAAGTCAGGGGAGCACCTACAAGAAACAATACTTTATAAGTGACCCAAATTATTTAAGGCAGCGACGAATATATGAGATAGTCCTAACCTTTTTTATACTCAATGTGCCCGTTTCCCTTCTTACCGCTTTAATCTTTGGGCGTTTAAATGGCTGGAAGGCATGGATTCAAAACGCGGGTAATATCTTAATCGGAAAAAGGTCTTTAATTGGATACACATCCGCTTTAGGCGAAAAGTTTTCACTACCCGAAATACCTGAACCGATTTTTGACATTTGCAGAGAATTGCCAAAGGAATTAGACTTTCCTCAAAATGCTAAAGCCTTCATTGAGGATTATGCAAAAGAGGCTCAAATCCACACCGATCTATTGCGCTTATGGCAATTAAGCAAATACTAAACTGTTTAAATTACCACAGTTTTTTGCCGTAAATTCGAGGTCGATAAACCGAAATATCAATGGCTCAATTAGAATTAATCCTACCCAAAATGGGTGAATCCGTTGCTGAAGCTACCATTACCACGTGGCTTAAAAATGAAGGTGACTTCATTGAAGCTGAGGAAAGTGTTGTTGAAGTTGCTACTGACAAAGTAGACAGCGAAGTTCCTTCACCTGTTAGCGGAAAGCTCATCAAAATCATAAGTAATGTTAATGATGTGGCCCAAGTTGGTGAGGCTATAGCCATTATTGAAACAGAAGGTGCCGATGCATCTACTTCAAGTAATGAAGTAGTATCTACACCCGTTGAGGAGGTTGCTGCAAAAATTGAAACTCAAGTTACAGCGGCTGCAGAAACTGTTGCGCCGCCCGCAATTCATGAACCTATTTCTAAAACGTCCAATGGCAGATTTTATTCGCCGTTAGTGCGTAGCATGGCCAAAGAGGAAGGGATAAATCAAACGGAATTGGACGGAATTCCCGGTTCGGGCAAGGACGGTCGCGTTACTAAAAAAGATGTTTTAACCTACCTTGAAGGAGGTCGTGTTGCCGCGGCGTCATCAAAAGTAGAAGCAACACCTTCTGCCCCGGTATCTACGCCCGCTCCTGCACCACAAAAAGCAACTACTGCGCCAAGCATTACTCCTTCCGCTGGAGATGAAATAATTGAAATGGACCGCATGAGAAAGCTCATTGCAGATCACATGGTGAATTCTGTGAAAACCTCTCCGCATGTAACGTCCTTTGTTGAGGCAGATATGACAAAGGTGGTTTTATGGAGAAACAAGGTGAAGAACAGCTTTTTTGATAAACATGGCGAAAAAATAACCTTTACTCCAATCATCATGGAAGCCATAGTAAAAGCCATTCAGGACTTCCCTATGATTAACGTGAGCGTAGACGGTTCCAATATTATAAAACACAGTGCCATTAACTTAGGTATGGCTGCGGCACTTCCTTCAGGAAATTTAATTGTACCGGTAGTAAAAAATGCAGATCAGTTGAGTTTATTAGGACTAACTAAAGCGGTGAACGATTTAGCGGGCAGAGCACGTAATAATGCCTTAAAGCCCGATGAAATATCCGGTGGCACGTACACCTTAACCAATGTAGGTACATTTGGGAATCTACTAGGAACGCCTATCATTAATCAGCCTCAAGTGGCCATTATGGCTGCTGGAGCCATTGTAAAAAAACCCGCTGTTGTGGAAACTCCGGAAGGAGATTTAATTGCGGTTAGGCACAAAATGTTCTTAAGCCATAGCTACGACCACAGGGTGGTAGATGGAGCTTTAGGCGGAAAGTTTGTTAAACGCGTAGCTGATTATCTTGAATCTTGGGATTTGAATAGAGAAATTTAAGTTCAGCACATTAAACCGTATTTTAGAACCGCCTTCGGGCGGTTTTTTTAACCTTATATTTTTTTCATGCAACTCAATCTTGTTCGTCCTATTTGCATTTTTGACCTAGAAACCACTGGTGTGAACGTCACCAACGATAGAATCGTTGAAATCTGTATCCACAAGGTAAATCCATCGGGAGAAGAGGATACATATACTTGGAGAGTAAACCCTACCATTCCAATCCCAACCGGTTCTTCCTTGGTTCATGGAATCTACGATCATGACATTGCCAACGAACCTACATTTCAGGAAATCGCACCTGAGATTCATCAATTGATAAGCGACAGCGATTTAGCTGGATTCAACAGTAACAAGTTTGACATTCCTCTTTTAGCAGAAGAGTTTCTGCGTGCTGGAATTGATTTTGACATGAGCAATAGAAGAGCCGTGGACGTTCAGAATATCTTTCACAGAATGGAACAAAGAACTTTGAGTGCGGCGTTCAAATTTTATTGTAATCAAAATCTAGAAAATGCACATAGTGCAGAAGCAGATGTCTTAGCTACCTATGAAATATTAAAAGCGCAGATACAGCGATACGACGAATTGGAAAATGACATGAACTTTTTGGCCGATTTTTCTAATAGACAGAAAGTTGCTGACTTTGCTGGTTTCATAGCCTTTAATGAAAGTGAGGAAGAGGTTTTTACCTTTGGAAAGTATAGAGGAAGGACAGTAAAAGCGGTACTAAGCGAAAATCCCGGATATTACAGTTGGATACAAAACGCTGATTTCCCTTTGTACACCAAAAAGGTATTAACCGCCATTCGATTAAGAGAATTTAACAAAGGATAAATATGAAAATCATCTGTATTGGTCGCAATTATGCGAAGCATGCGGCTGAATTAAATAATCCGATTCCAGAAGAACCGGTGGTGTTTCTGAAACCGGATACGGCTATTCTTTTAAAGAAGCACCCATTTTTTATTCCAGAACACAGCAAGGAAATTCATCACGAAATAGAATTGGTAGTCAAAATAAACCGACTAGGAAAGCATATCGAACCGCGTTTTGCTCATAAATATTATGATGAAGTTGGATTGGGGATAGATTTTACTGCACGCGACGTACAGGCTGACTGTAAGAAAAAGGGGTTGCCCTGGGAAAAAGCTAAAGCCTTTGATGGTTCGGCAGCCGTAAGTAGATTTTTCAAAATTAAGGAGTTGAATCAACCTATTACAAACATCCAATTCCACTTGGATATCAATGGTAAAACAGTACAATCGGGCAATACGAAAAACATGTTATTTCCTGTAGATGAATTGATTGCGCACGTAAGTAAATACTTCACACTGAAAACAGGGGATTTGATTTTTACAGGTACCCCTGCCGGCGTAGGTCAAGTGTTTAAAGAAGACCTTTTAGAACTTTACCTAGAGGACCAACGCATCTTCTATTTCAATGTCAAATAATTAGGCTGAATAGTCAAGAACCACTTTCCCTCATTCCTTACACACTTTTAGCTCTAGCTAAGTCGGGCGCATTGTCATTTTTATATATTTGTAAGTACCTGAAAAAGGTTAACACAAAAGCGTTTAGCAATGAAGAAAAGCTTAGTAGCTACCCTCCTTTTTGTTGTCTCTGCAACTACAGCATTCGGTCAATTTGCCCCACCAATTGACACAGTTTTTACAGAAAATTTTGACGGCGCTTTAGGTGCAGACTCAATCGCCGCCAATTACAATACAGATTCCTTAAATGCGATTAGAACGTGGAATGATACGTCATTCCTAAGCACCACGGGATCAAGCTCATTCCATACTCAGATTTACGCATCAGATTCCATCATTTTTGAAACCGATGCTTTCAGTACGGTTACCTATACGAATGTAAGGTTCACTTTTGACCATATCTGTAAAATACGCTTTATACAAAAGGCCTACATACAGATGTCTAGGGATAATGGAGCTACATGGGTGAACTTGACTGGTTCCGAATACAAAGGAGAGTCTCCACAATTTGCGGGTCAAGGATGGTTTAACGAACTGTCTTACCCTTCTGCCCTTCTATCTCCTTATTGGGAGGGACCAACTATTGGCAATAACAATTCAGGAACCACTCCAACTGCCGCGTGGTGGGCAAGGGAAACTTTTGATTTAGGCTCCTACTTAGGTGCTTTTGACCCCGTTAACAATCAAGACGGATTTGCGCAGTGTAAGATTCGCTTTGTAATGACGAACAAAACGGGAACCCCTTCGCCAAACGCACTTGCAGGCTGGTTTGTTGACAACATAATGGTAGAAGCTGCACCCTGTGAATTGGAACCACCGGTTATTGATTGGGTAAATGTAAGTCAACCCGCTCAACCTATTGGGGCTAGATACATGCCCACTCAGGACGTAAGGTTTAAAGGCGAGGACAATGTTGGGGTAGACAGCTCAAAAATTTACTTTAGAAGATACGATTGGTCAGCCGGTTCTTGGACGAATTGGCGTGACTCATTAATGACTCCGAGCAATACAAACGCTTGTCCACTTGCAGCGAATTTCGCTTATACGTTTAACGGAATTAGTGTGAATGACACCATAGAATGGTATGTTCGAATATTCGACTGTGCCTGTCCCAATGTTATTCGTAGTCCGCTTGAGTCTGCAACAAATACAACCAATAAATTTTGGCGTGAGCCTGCGCTACCAGCGATTTGTGGTGCAACAACCCCTTCTACATTCCCCTTCTCCTCCACCCTTCCATTTACAGAAGATTTTGAAGATCCTGTTTATTGGGTAGCTGGTTCTGGTGCCGGTCTTTCAGGAACTGCACACAGAGGAAGTTGGCCATCACAGAATCCTACTGTAGGTAAGAATTTCAACGTAATCCCTACGCAAAATACGATTGGCTATGCATGGTCTATTAGAATCGGGCAAACATCTACTCCTCAAACTGGACCTGATGGTGACGCGTCTTCTAATATTTTAGGTAAATACATTTTTACCGAAGCGAGTCAAGGAAACAACAACAATATCACACACATGAGGCCACCTTGTGTTGACTTAAGTAATCTGACTTGTGCTTTGCTTGAATTTGAGTATCACATGTATGGCTCAGAAATTAATAAGCTTCGCATTAGTATAGATACAGGAAAGAATACGAGCAACTGGACCTTACTGGAAGATATAGTTGGACAACAACAAACTAAAACTACCGACCCTTGGCAGAAATATTCAATTGACCTCACGGAATATATAGGTGATTACGCTAGATTAAGATTCACTGGAATTAGAGGTTCTGGAGCAAGAGGTGATATTGCTATAGACAACATAAATATATACGAACCTACTATTTATGAAGTGGCGCTTCGTGAAGTGTTCAACCCTGAAAACGGCTATTGTTCTTATAGTAATAATGAACTTTTAGATTTATGGGTGCAGAATAACGGCTGTGCGACTATAGATACCATACCGGTTTCTTGGTCTTACGACTATACGGATTTATCAGGGGCTACCTCCACCGTAACTCATACAGAATACATTACGAACAAAACCCTAGAAACTGGAGATTCTACCTTCTACACGTTTGCTGTAGGTCCAGACTTAAGCAGTTACGGTACCTACGACATTACGGTGTACACCCACTTACCTGGTGATAGTCTTTTCTCCAATGATACCGTTGGACCAATTCGTGTTGTGCATGAAGAACCGTATTCGAACTTCCCTTATGTGTTAGATTTTGATGATGCGTCTACTGTACCAGGTAACAATACGCCGTTTAATGCCGGTACCTTCCCAAATACTGTTTTCACCGCGACGCCAGCAAGTAACAGTGGAAATTACGCATTTATGGTGGGGACAAGCTATACGCCAACCGTAGGTACAGGGCCCATTTCTGATTACAGTAAAAAAGGAAACTATTTAGTTGCAGAAGGCGATTATGGTATCTCACCAACGAGTGCAACACTTCTTTCTAGATGTCTTGATTTATCAGGTATGACACAACCTGTATTACAGTTTCGACATCACATGTGTGGCGCAGACATAGGTGCAATTAGAGTGCAATGGGTACAAGCTGGCGAGAATTTCTGGTCAAATCCAATGTCACCTTACGCCGTTACTCTTGCAGATGAAAAAGATCCATGGAGCCACTATGAGTTGGATCTAAGTGCCCAAGCTGGCAATATCATCAAAATCAGATTCATTGCTCAGAAATCCGGATTAGGTATTGCTGCGGACATTGCGTTTGATGACATTGCAATTTTTGATAAAGCCAATATTGATGTTGGTGTAGATAGAATAAATACTCCAGGTGCGCGAATCAATATGACAGGTGGACCTGCGGCCAAGCGATTGAATATCAATTTGAGAAACTTTGGTGTACAAACTCAAAACAATATTCCTATTAGTTACACTGTCACTCCAACTTGTGGACCAAATGCAGGGGTAAGCACAACCTACAGTTTTACCCATACCGGTTCTATTGCACCAGGTTCAGAAGACGTTGCAATTGATGCAACCAACACTGTGGCATGGCCTAAGGGTTCTTTTGAAGTATCTGCGTGGACTACGAAAACTGGCGATAGTAATTCTTGGAACGATAGCGCATATACATCTTCAACAGGCTGGCCAGAACAATACATTCAGGGTGGTTTTATTGAAGATTTTGAAAATTGTTCCGTCGGAGATACGAGCGGATTCTTCGCTTCTGGTGACCTAAACATATTCAAAACCGGCTCCATAACAGCCCTTGGAGGAAATAACGGCTACGCATCTGGCGTCAATATAGTAGCCCAAGGAGGACTTGAAGAATACCTATATTTCCCAAGATTCATTGGCTTTGACACTATAGCCGGTGCAGAATTACGCATCACCCACGACATTGATTTAGGAGCCGGAGACGTTGCGCTTTTAGAAACCCAAGCTGGTGGACAATGGACTACACTAGGTCTATGGGATCCACAAGGAATTATTAGTACCAATTGGTATAATACGGGGACTTCCGTGGTGGCGGATGCTTGGATAGGGACCATTGGTCAGCAGACAAGTATTTGGCCATTATATGCCTATAATTTCTCTGCAGCTCCATTGGTCTTAAGGGCTCGTTTACTAACCGTAGGCGGTAATAAGGACGGATGGAACATTGATAAAGTAGAAGTCTATGTGCCCCCTCAAAACAGTGCAGCACCCATTAATCTAACTACCATAGAATACTTAGCGGTACCGGATCAAAATAATCACATCACAGTGAACATTAAGAATACGGGAGCAAAGGTTTTGGATAGTTGTATGGCAGAATATAGTGTTGACGGAGGTGTGACCTGGTCTACACCAGAAAAGGTGGTCTTTGACCCACCGCTGATTCCACGCAAGACCGCTTGGTATGACTTTAACGCCCCTTGGGTGAACCCTACCAGCGGAGTTCATAATATTTGTGTTCGAACTTCTTTACCCGATAGCAAGCCAGATAATGACACCTCTGACGATTTAATCTGCAAGGATATTACGGTTTTAGGTAAAATAGACATGTCAGTAGACAGTTCCTACTGTAATAATTTTGACGATCCTACAATAGACCCTTGGTTAACGCTAAATACTTTTGTTAAAGATGGAAATTCTATTTGGGAAGAAGGTACACCAAACAATGCCCCTCTTGTAAGTACAAATTCAGGAGCCAATGCATGGGTCACCGATCTAAATGCGAACTATGAAAAGAGAGATTCTTCATCTTTGTTTACTCCGGTATTTGCCATTGATTCAGGCCAAATTTATACCTACGAATTCATGCATCAGTTCTCTACAGAATTGTACCATGACGGCGGTACAGTAGACATTACATTTGACGGTGGTATTAACTGGCATACTGTAGGTACCAATCTTTATGGAGCTACTTGGTTTAATACAAGCTTTGTAACCTCTTTAGATGTT
>Ga0255765_1001424_pt1 | contig 29604 bp, 23 predicted proteins | sample 041ome_8_FD_179965 | JGI IMG/M metagenome (GOLD analysis project Ga0255765, IMG submission 179965) | Coastal salt marsh microbial communities from the Groves Creek Marsh, Skidaway Island, Georgia - 041407BS metaG (version 2) | ecosystem: Environmental > Aquatic > Marine > Intertidal zone > Salt...
GACATCGCACACCCGGAACACGACGACTTGATGCACAATTTCGTGGCGCCCGCCGAATCGACGACGACGACGACGACGACGACGACGACGACGACCAAGACGCGCTTTTCTGGTCCTGACGCCATGGTCTGCCAAGCCGCGCACCGAGATGAAGTCCCACGAGTAGTCCCACTCATGACGCACAAACTACACGACAACCCAGTCTCCGCAGTTGCGTTTACAAAAGAAGGCATCCTCACCGCGGCGCTGTGCGACGTCAAGCTCTGGCTCAGGCCAGAAAGCTCGGCGCGATACGTCAGAAACGAGCACGAGTATAGCGATTAGTCGATTCACGCATTGTATTCACACACTATATATTCTAATCGCATCGCATCGCGGCCATCCACCGTCGTGGCATTGAGAGTACGACCGTATCGGGACGCCGCGACGCTTGCGCCTCCCTATACCCTACCAACGCTGACCTCGCCCTCACATCGCACGGGATCCGTCTTTCAGTGACGCAAAGCGCGATCATGGCTCCTAGAATCACCTACAAGCGACGGTACGTCAATGGCACATATCGTTCGTAACGCATTCTATGCGCGCGCGACGTCGCATCGCCTCGTCTACGCCGATTCCGCGCCCCATGTGATCCGCGACGCCACGGCGCTCGACTGACCGCGATCCCGCGTTTCTTTCTCGATACAGACACGCCTACGCGACGCGATCGAACAAGATCCGCAAGTTGCGACTCCCGGGTGGTGGTCTTGGCATCCAGTACGTCAAGAAGACCACGAAGGGGCCGCAAACTCCGTCCGGCGACGCTGGACGCATCAACGGGGTACGTGTCATTAGGGCTTTGATGCGATGCTCGACATGTGTCGCATCTTCAAGCACATGTGTGCGACGCGATGCGAGACTCGATGCATGATTCGATACTGACGATGATTATTTTATCCACATTAGGTTCCGCGTGTTGCGACGCAAAAGTATAGCAGAAAGCACATGTCCAAGAACAAGAAGTCCGTGTCTCGGGCGTACGGTGGGGTTTTGAGCGCCGGCGCCGTGCGCGAACGCATCGTCCGCGCGTTCTTGGTGGAAGAGCAAAAGATTGTGAAGCGTGTTCTCAAGCTCCAAGCCACGAAGGCATAAGAGCGAGTATAGAGAGGTGGACCTAATTAGTGTTTGACTCGACCGAATCGAGTCTAAGATTGTAATCAAACGCGATTGGCGTTTATGCACACCGAGCGCGACGCGAGGAACGATACTCAAAGCGAGCGACTATGTGAAAACTACAAACTACTAGTGAAACGAATTGTGTATCTATGTGGACGCCTCGTGGCGCCGCGCTACGAATCGTCCAGACACATCATTCGGCGTCTGGCGCCGCGACGCGCTCTCGGCACACCGGGCACGTGTCTCTCTGCGCGCGACGCGAAAACATTCCACAGTCAGACGACAAACGCGCACGAAAATGTCACCACACAACACGTACCAATTTCAACCATTCACCTAAACACGGCGCGTGAAACATGTGCTCACACTGAAGCACCTTGGCTTTGTCCCCGCGCGCAAAGTCGGTCAAACACACCGAGCACGTCGCGTCTCCGTCGCGCGCGCACTCGCACTCTGGAAGCGCCTCCAACGTCCCTTCCGCCGCGGGCGCATCGAAATTGCGCGTGTCAAGCTGCGTGAAATCGATGTCTTGTCCGAACAACCATTGCCCGGCGTGCATCGATGGGTCTAAGAGCGCGTGTATCGTGCGAGCGAGCGAGCGCCAAGGCTCCTGGCCGACGTCTTGGCCCGCATCAAAGACTTCGAGAAACACGCCCGCGCATCGCGGGCACGCCGGCGCGATGGCGGGCGCGCGCGCGAACGCCCCCGGGTCGACGTCGACCACGGAGCGGCAATCGTGGCAGAACACAGCCTCTGTCATGTGGTCGAGAGTGAGGAGACTCGCGCGCGGGCGTAACAGTTTATCCGAAACCAACTGACCGGGACGGCGGGACACGCACGTGGAGAGTGTCATGCGTTGTATTGCGTATATAAAATAGTATTATATGCGTGTGTTGTTGTTCTAATGTACCGACGAATCGCTATCGACGCACGGCGCTCGTGCTCCCGCTTCGTCGGCGACCATTCTACCAAAGTCAAAGTCGCGCGCCCAGCTGAAATAATATCGTCCCTTGTTTACGCCGTTTATTCGCCGTTCACGGAGCTCTCGACGCGAAGGAGAACGAAGCCAATGGCGAGACCAACGAGGGTGATCGCAAAGCACGTGGTGGCAATGGACGCAATCTCCGCACCTTGGTTGGCGATTTGCGCGACTTCAACCATCGAGGCGTTCACCTTGACGGCGCCGCCGCGAACAGCCTTGGCGGAAACCTTGCGCGAGCTGCACACGGAAACAAAACAAAAAATCACACACACCGTCAGTACGCAACCACGAGACACGCATAGTACACCACGCACGCGACGACGACGACGACGACGACGACGAAAACAAATCAACGCGCGCTCGCGCGCCTTCGCACCTGATCACCGGAGCGGCGACGACAGCCTTGGACGCCGAAAGGCGCGCGGCGCTACGCATACGAAACACACCACCGTCAGTCACACACACACACATGCACAGACACCCACGCGCACGCATGACGCATTCCACGCCCCACATACGCGCATCCCGCATCCGCGAACGCGCGCGCCTCTCGCGACCGTCGCGCGCGCTTCAAACCACTCTATCCACTCGAGATAGGGCTTCACCATCATTCGCGCCCCGTGCGCACCCTACGCCCGCGTACCGCGCGCGCCCATCGACTCACGCGCGCACGCATAAATCCCACCACCCCTTTCGCGCGCATCCGCGCCCATCGCGACGTCGCGCGCGCGTCCATCCCCTTTCGCGCGCGCGCCCGCGCGACCGCGACCGCGATCGCACCCACATCCACATCCACATCCGCATCCGCAGCCGCGTCGTCGAGCACCGCGTCATGCGCGTCCACTGCGCATCCGCATCGGTCGTACCTGTGGCGCTTGGTCGAACGCACCACCGGGGTGGCGACGCACGTGATCGTGGAAGCGGCGGCGACGGCGTGCATGGCGTTCGCGGGCGTTGGAGTGGCGATCGCGCGCGCAGACGACTGGGACGATGTGGGTGGAGTGACACATCGCGCGTGATGTGTATGGGTAAACAGTATGGATGTGCGCCGTGGCGCATGGGGCGCAGGGGGCAATGGAGCCCGCATTGCGCGACGACGACGGCGCGGCGGACGACGGGGATGGGCGACAGACGTGCTGTGCGATGTGGTGGATGCGTGCGCGCGAAGGCGGGGGCGGGGCGTGCGGGCGCGCGCGCGCGATGGGGTGATTTTGGGGCGATTATGATGATGATGATGATGATGATGATGATGATGATGATGATGACCGTGCGCGGGGCGCGGGGGGAAAGGACGGTATCGATGCGCGCGGGCGCGGTGGATGAGGATTCCATGCGCGCGCGTGCGTCGCCTTGGGTGAGGTTTGACGTCGATGGCGCGGTGGCGACGACGCCGCCGTCGTACGAGACGCTGGCGTACGCGTACGACGCCGACGCGGGACGGGCGCGGTTTCGAGGGTGGTTTCAGCTCACGACGGCGGTGGAGGCGGGGAAAAATGTGTTGTCGACGCCGTTACCGAAGGAAATAAGACCGGCAAAGGATGAGATGTGGAAGGTGACGTTGAAGGGTGCGGAGCGCGAATTGACGGTGACGACGGATGGCGGATTCGTGCTCGCGGGTGAATATGAAGCCAATACGTGGTTCGTATTACGCGGACTCGAGTACTACACCGCGGCTGCGTTTGAGCCCTTGGAAGATGCGGGCGATGAGACGTGCGATGCGTCGAGTGGCTCGTGCGGGGCGTAGGTGTGGACGATAGCATGTAGCGTAGCGGCGTCTTTATTGTTATGTACCGGTAGCGTACTTGTACTTGTATTGTTATGTAGCGTACTTCGGTCTTCGGGGCGTGGGGTTTACAACTCAACATCTTCACACTCAACTTCTTCGACGCCCGCGGGAAGCTTCCCGCGGGAACCAGCGATGATTTTAGCGGCGACTTCTGTCAGGCTCGCGTTTGTCGCCGTGCGTGCCTCGCCCTTCGCCCAACGCCCGTAATCCGCCGCCAATTGCGTTAAAAACCACGGCAATACCGCTCCTAAACTCCACCCTAATATCGTATTCAATTTCCCACCAGCGCGGGCGAAAATACCCTCCGTAAAATCCCCAGCGACGGTTATTTGCACACGAATCTTTTCCTCGCCGCCGGGGCCCTGAACGCACGTCACAGAGTTCACCAACTTTAAATCCTTCAACGACGCGTTAATCGCGTTTACCACCGACGTCGACCTCGAATCTTCCGGTTTCATATTCACAATCTCCGCCATCACCAACTGTTGTTCGCACCCATCCGCCGTGGCGTCCACGCGCACCGCGCCGCGCGGCTCCACGTCCAGAAACAACATCTTCTGCCTCCCCGCGCTCACGACGAACCCGGTGTCGTCCGTCCTCGACACGTTCGACGGATCGATCAAATTATACTCCTTTGCCGGTAACGCCACGTACTCGCGCGCGCTGCGCGGACACCGCTCCACGGCGACGGTAAACGCGCGCGCCACGCGAAGCGATGCGGACCCCGCGTTCGCGACGTCGCGCTCGATATCCTTCAAGTCCGAGCTCTTCGCGCGCGCGCGCGCGATGCGGCGCGTGACGCGGTGCGCGCGTCCGCGTCCAGCCGCGGCCGCCGGCGGCGCGCGCGCCGTCGTCCGCACCGTCGTCGCCATGTGTTCGCGCGGCGGCGACTGCGTGTGCGGCACATCGCGCCGCGCGGCGATGCCGACACCCGCGTCGCGCGACGTGGCGCAAAAGACGTACGAGCTCGGTCGACCGCGCGCGTACGTTAAGATTCGCATGTGCGTGCGCGCGACGGCGCCGAGCGTCCCGCGCGCGCGTGTGAGCGCGCGTCATTGCGTCGTGGTCGTGACATTGACTGACTTTGTGCGCGTCGTGTGTTGGCTCGCGTAGGACGCTCGTGGGGGATGATTCGCGCATGCGCGCGTGCGTGGACGTGGCGACGGTGGAAGGTGCGGTGCGCGTGGCATTGACGCGCGCGCACGGTGCCGTGGGTGGGGCTAAGGCGTTTGAGGTGTGCGGCGCGCGCGGCGAGGACGGGACGTGCGTGCTACGCGTGGACGAGAGCGATGTCAAGGTGTTGTGGAGCGCGTTGACTATGGTGGATGAAATAAATGAACGTGCGTGTTTGTTCGAGGTTTTGGCGATTGAGGCGAGCTTGGTGCGTCTGGCGGGAGGGATGTAGTATTCGTCGTGTTAGTCGCCTCGAGCGGCCAAGCGCCGTACTGTACTGTAAAGAATGTTTTTCCTTATGCCACGTGTTTTAGAACGCTAGAGAATGTTGTATTTATTATCCATAGTATCGTGAGCTAAAGTTTGAGTGCGTTTTGACGCCTTGGCTAATTCGTCGGCGTCCGCAAACTCAACCGCCGTCGCCGCCTAATCCTTGCGCTTGAGCGTTTCTGACGTGATATCGTCGTCGCTTTCGACTTCGTACTGCGCGCCGACGATGGAATCTTTCACTGTTGCGTGCGCACCGATCACCGCACTCGGACCGATAATAGAGCCCTGAATTTGCGCCCCATCGCCAATTTGCGCGCCGCGCAAGATGAGCGAGTTGCTGATTTTCACCCCGGCGCCTACTTCACAGTCGGAAAGAATCACAGACTTCTTCACCGAACACTTCTCCTTGAATGAGCACTGCGCGCCAACCGCACACCCGGGCCCGATCGTGGACTTGGCACCGATAACGGTACTCCCGTCGACGACGTTGTCGTACTTGCTCAAGGGCTTATCGTTCATATGATGGAATTCGCTCGTGATTTCTCGGCTCGCCTCCAATAGCGCCGGCTTTGCCGAATCCACGACGACGCAATAATTCTCCGGTTTCACCATGAACGCCGCTACCGCACGCGCACCCTCCGCACGAAACTGTTCGGCGCACAAGTACGGCATTAAATCAAACTGTACGCTTCGTAAATACGTCTTCTCTTTGAGCAACGCAAACGTCTCTCTCGCCTCCAACGCGTACACTTTTGCATCCGTCAAATCCGTTCGAATCACCATCTCCGCGTTGGAATTCAACGCCGAACGATGCAGCTTCAATCGTTTCATCGCCTCGTCGCGTTCACCACCAGCGAGGAGCACCACCTTTTGCTCCTCCGCGTCGACGCCGACGTACCGCATCCCTTTCGGTGCCCGACCCGCCTTCGTCTCCACCACATCCCACAGCCTCTTCCCCGCTAACGCGCACGTCGCCATCGCCTGCGCACACATGTGATGACTCAGCATATCATCCAACGCCACGTCCGTGACGACGTCGCCGTGAACGACGACCAACGTCGTCGTTCGTCCATCCACCGACGCCTCCGCCGCCGCCAACGCGCGCGCCGTGTCCGCATCCTCATCCACCGCCATGACGTCAATGTCCACGTTCGCAGCGAATATCCCGCTCGCATCGTTCGCGCGCCATCTCGCGATGCAGTCGCGCAGGACGCCCGCGTGCGCATCGCCCGCAGCGACGACGGTGATGCCAGAACACGCGTGCCGCTTCATCGATGCGATCGCGCGTACCGCGTGATACACCAGCGGTTGTAACCCGCATTCGAGCAAGAAGCGCGAAGAGTTGTCTATCAATAGCGCGTCCGTCGCCGCATCGGCGGCGCCGAGAGCGAGGACGACCCCGTGCGTGCGCATGTTTGACGCGCGACGCGAGTCAACCGCGAAACCACACTCGGTGACGCGCACGCGTCATCTTCCGCCGCCGCGCCGCGCGCACGACGTCATCATCCGCCAAGCATGTCGCTGCGTTTGCGAGACTTAATTCGCAAGGTGCGCGACTGCAAGACCGCGGCGGAGGAGCGCGCGGTGATCGCGAGAGAGTCGAGCGCGATACGCGAGAGTTTTCGCAATCCATCAGAGTCGCATTTGATTCCGAGAAACGTCGCCAAACTGATGTTTGCGCACATGTTAGGGTACCCATCACACTTTGGACAGATGGAATGCGTGCGATTGACCGCGTCGCCGGGGTTTCCAGAGAAGCGCATCGGGTATCTTGGGTTGATGTTGCTGTTGGATGAAAACACCGAGGTGACGATGTTGGTGACGAATAGCGTGAAGAATGATTTGACGCACAAGAACAACTATGTCGTTGGACTTGGATTGTGTATGTTGGGAAGCATTTGTAGCGCTGAAATGGCGAGAGATGTCGCCGGGGAGGTGATCGAGTTGTTAGGGCATTCTAATAGTTACGTACGCAAGAAGGCGGCGTTGACGGCGACGCGCGTGGTTCGAAAAGTGCCCGAGTTGGCGGAGGATTTTGTAGAAGCGTCGGAAAAGCTACTGGGTGACAGACATCATGGGGTTCTTCTAGCGGCGTGCACGTTGGCGACAGATATGTGCGAGATGAATGAAGAGATTTGTGCCAGAATGCGCGCGCAAGTGCCCATGTTGTGTAAAGTGTTGAAGTCACTAATTTACGCCGGAAAGAGCGCCGAGCACGACATCGCCGGACATGCGGATCCATTCTTGCAAGTGGCGTTGTTACGTTTACTTCGAGTACTCGGTGCCGGTGATGCCGATGCGAGCGATGCTATGAGTGATATATTAGCGCAAATTGCGTCAAACACGGACGGGTCGAAGAACGCGGGCAACGCAATCCTGTACGAGGCTGTCGAAACCATCATCGCCATAGAATCAATCGGTGGCTTGCGTGTGTTGGCGGTTAACATCTTGGGTAGATTTTTGCAGAACAAGGATAACAACATACGATACGTGGCGTTGAATACGTTGGCGAAAGTGGTGGCGATCGACACGCAGGCTATTCAGCGTCATCGCTCTGTCATCGTCGACTGTGTTAAGGACACTGACGTCACCATTCGACGCAGCGCTTTGCATCTCGTGTATAGCTTAGTGAACGCAAAGAACATCACAACACTCGCGAGTGAGTTATTGGAATACCTCGATGTGTGCGACGAGGAGTTCAAACCAGAACTAGCGAAGAAAATTTCGGCATTGGCGCTGAAATTCTCACCAAGTAAGCAATGGTACGTAGACTCGTTTATAACGCTACTCGTCCGCGCCGGACAGTACATTGATGAGTTTGAGTGTAACGATTTCATGGGACTCGTTGCGCGTACGCCACTATTACATGGCTACGCCGGCCGAGCGCTCTATCGCGCGGCTTGCGAAGAAGATGCCAAGGTTTCTTTGTGCTCCGTTGCAACGTGGGTATGTGGCGAATATTCAGACGCCATGGTGCATGCAGCGCCAATCGAGGACGAAGTGTTGACAAAAGTGCGATATAATGACGTTGTGAAGTTAATGACGATGCTTTTGAACAATTCCAAGTATGAGAAGCTGAATCCGTTGATTATGACGGCTTTAGCCAAGATTGCCGTACGCGACCCGAATGAAGCTGCGAACATCGCGCCTTTGCTTTCAAAGTACGAGACCGACATGGACGTTGAAACGCAGAAGCGCGCGCACGAGTACAAGGCGACTTTCATGCAGCCGCCAGAACTACGTGAGATTGTGTTCGAACATATGCCACCTCCGGAGGCGCCAAAGTTTATCGCCGCGGATACGATGGAAACGCTCGCTCAGAAAAAGACACAGACGGCGACTCTGGGCGGTTTCGGGGACTTGTTAAATTTTGGTGGCGACGATCAAACGCCGTCGAGCGCAAACGCGAGTGGTGTAGACTTACTCAATGACTTACTCAGTGGAGAAACCACGCCAGCATCCGTCACGCCCGCGAAAGCCGCACAAGCGGTCGATTTACTTGGTGAAATGCTCGGCGGCAGCGTTCCAGCCGCGAGCAGCCAACCTCGAACATCTTCTGCCGATGCACTCGCGGATCTTATGAGTGGAGCGGACATTGCAGTTTCTACGACGCCAGTGGCTAAGAAAACAGTTGCTGCACCGGTGGATATTTTGGGTGATTTGATGTCTTCACCAGTCGCGCCTTCGCCGAGCGCCGGGGGCGCCGATCCGTTCATGAATTTAGCACCGCCCATACAGGGCTCGCCTGCAGCTGCCGTTGCGGCGCCATCGGCACAAGTCGACTTGCTGGATCTCATGGGAAGTGCGTCGCCTATTACCAGCGCACCACAAGCCACGTCCACGGGTTCGCTGTTGGATTTGATGAATGACGCTGGGACCGCTCCTGCTCCACCAGCGGCGTCGGTCCCCTCGCCACCAGCACCACCTGTCCAGGTACCAGTATACACCAATGGTCCGTTATCCATCATCTTTACGACATCGAACCCGAATCCACTTGATCCAAGTGAAACGCTCATCAGCGCGCAATACGTGAACTCTGGCCCGGGAGTTATTGAACAATTCTCTCTGCAAGCCGCGGTGCCCAAGTCCATGACGCTCACCATGCAAGCGGCGAGTGGATCGACTCTTCAACCGAACGTTCCTGTGACGCAACGCATGACCGTGGTGAACTCGGAGCATGGGGTGAAGCCCATAGCGATGCGTTTGAAACTCGGTTGGCGCGATGCCAGCGGTCAAGCCGTTGATGAAATGGCCACAGTGAACCGCATAGGATAGCTTGTTTAAAATCAATGTATAGATAATTACAACGAGCGTAATGCTGCTCGTAAACGTTCGCGTTCGCTTTGCTTGATTGCTGCTGTCATTTCGAGGGCGCCTAAAGGTCTCCTCGAGCTATCGAGGACGACGGCGAATGCTCGGTTGCGACTTGCGTTTACAAAGTCCTGCAGACGAGCATCGGCATCGACGACGTCAAGTTTGTCAATCGCAGTCATGATACTTGTTTCTTTCCTCTTCATACTCGCCTGCGACTTTAGCGCGTTTGTAACGCTCAACGCAGACACGGCGCCGATGAACGTTCCAGTGCTCTTCGCGCATACAAAGACGCACGGGGGAGGATTGGCCGTATCCGCCACCGCCAAGAGCGCCTCTGCTGCATCTTCAAGAGTCGCCGAATCATCTAACGTTGCAATATCTTCACGCATGACATCTCGTGGGCGCGCAACGAGGGTCGTGGCCAATGCAGCCACACCCATGTCTTCGGGCGTGATGGCTTTGCTTTCGGAATTATTCACGAGCCAGCTCGAGACGGAGACCGTCGCCATGAGAGGTACGATGATTCTATAGTCATGCGTAAGCTCGAAGAGAAGAAGAATAGCTGTGAGTGGTACGCGACACACGCCCGCGAGAACGCCAGCCATACCAACGAGCGCGTATGCTTGGGGCGGAGCGACGAATGACGACGCGAGCGGCGCGAGCACTTCGCCATACGCGCTTCCCAGCGCGGCACCCATAAATAGTGACGGTGCATACACACCACCAACTAATCCAGCACCGCGACACATCGATGTCGCGATGAGCTTGACCAACACGAGCTCGCCTAATACGAGCGGTGTGTATGTCAATGTGGCGTTCTTCACCAGCAACGCGTTTACGTTGTCAAATCCCTGATACGTCACTTGAGGGAATTTCACCGCCAGGCAACCTAGAATGAACCCGCCGATTGGTGCATGCCACGCGCGGTCGATGCCGAGTCCCCCTTTCTCACGCGACTTCGCGACAAAAGTTTCTGCGACGTCGTCAAACGCGTTGTTCAATTTGCGTAGCGCCACCGCCGTGGCACCGCACGCCAAACCGAGCGGTAAATAAAGCGGCAGCTCTACCAGATCCAAGAGTTCAAAAGGCGGCACTTCTACAGTCGGCGGCTTTCCTAAAATAGCTGTCGTCACTACTGTTGACAAGACGCTCGCCAAGATGACCATTTCCGTCGTCGCCGCGCCCGTGTTTACATTGCCATCCTTTGAACCTGGAACGAGTATAGATTCAAATCCAAAGAATAATCCCGCAATCGGCGCGCCGAATCCCGCCGACAGTCCCGCGGCTGCGCCTGCGGCAATAAGTCCTAAACGACTCGGTGCGCCGCTTGGAAACGCAGCGCCCACGCGCTCGGCTACGGCGGCTCCGATTTCCACGCTCGGACCTTCTGGGCCGAGCGAGCACCCCGTCCCGAGCGTCATCACCGCCGCCGCCGTCTTCGCTAGAACCTTCCCTCCGAATGAAACTGACTCGCGCTTCTCTTCAATCACCAACGCATTGTCGGTGGCGTTGATTTCAAAATCACTCAAGTCAAAACCCGCGTAATCATCCGTGCTCGTAAACTCGGCGACGTCGCCTGCCGAAGTCTTCGCCTCGCGTGGATTCGCCTCTCCAATAAACCCACCCGCGGTGTACCGTAATGCGCTCACCGCAAACCCCGCACCGGTCGGCGCAAGTATAGTCAGCGCCGTGGCGCGTGCGGAGTCGCTCGCGACGTCGGCGACCCACGCCGCGGCGGGCGCCGCGAAGACGACGTCGTGCAAGAACCGCTCCGCCGTGTTAAACCCGCTCACGGCCAACCCCGCGCCTAGACCCACTGCCGCCGCCGTGAGCAGAAGCACTTGTTGCTCTGGATCTTTTCCATCCTCTGCGTTCGCGCCCGAGGGCGACGACGCCACTGGCGCGCGATTTGAAGCCGATGCGAGCTGACACCGTGACCCGCGAGGCTGGGGCACCTCAAATCTGCCGCCAGCGCGCCGGCGACACGCGCCTGGCGCTCGCACGCGCGACGAAGGCGTGCGAGCATCCCGCACGGACGCGCTCGTACTGGCGAGCACGCCCGAGCACGCGCGCATGGCGCTTAAGACGCCACAGCCTCGAGGGGCGTAGTCGGCGAGTCGCACAGTGACGTCGCGAGACGCGTCTTAAATGATTATCAACGTCCGATGGTTCATTTGAACAAGCTAGTAGGAAGTGCTATGGGACCATGCGTTACGTCATTCGCGCGGCGCCGACGGCGAGGAGCGATTGCATCGCTCGAAACTCGCCGTGTAAATCTAAAAAGCGCTCGTATATGGAATCATCCACAAAGGATGCGGCGACGGAAATACACGCCATCGATGTGTCATCACCCGACGTGCTCGGCAACGGCTTGGCGGTGTGCCACCAATTCGAAGGTATGACGAGAATTTCACCTGGATGTACGTCGATGTCGAGTCGCCTGGCGCGAGCAAAGCGCGGGTACTTTTCGTACAGTTCGGGCGCGTCGATATCCGGTATCATCGAACGATTTCCAGTGCCCCCGGCGCTACTTTGCGCGTACATCACCTCCGCGGGCTCATTCGGTGGAAATAAGGTAAATTGTTTCGAGCCTTCGATTTGATACGATGCCGCGTGCACGCCACACGTGTCCCGATGCACGAATGGAAAGCGCACGCGAGAGTCGTTTCTGGCGCAAATGAACACCTCAAACCAATCCCTCCAACGCTCGTTCACGCCCGGCGTCGCGCTCGGATCTCGTAATTTATTCTCCCCGAACGCATCAGGCAGCCGCAGCGCGCGTGCTTCCTCGGGAAAGTATTCGCTCGCGTGTAAATTTCTCGCGTACCCGTCGCGCGTCGAGGCGCCGTCGCCGCCTTCGTCTTCATTCGCGAAACTTTGCACAAACGCCTCGAGCGACACGCGTCGTTCGCCGCCATCGAGCGGCACGAGCACGTTGCCATATTTCGCTGCGAGCTCGCGCGCGGTCCACGTCGGCACGACGCGACGCTCGGCGTCGACTAAGATGACGGGTGCGCCTCGAGTGAGAAAAGTGTCGGCAAACTCTTTCGCGCTCAGAGCGTCGATGGGCACGCGCGGAACGGTGTACGCGAGCGTTGCACCGCGCGATGGCATCGACGCGTGCGCATCCATCGCAACCACGCCGCGAGGCGCGCGCGCGAAGGCGCTCAAGATGCGCGCGAGCGTGCAGTGACGTCACTGCGTTGAAAAAGCCCACGTCATTCCGTGACGCCGCGCCGCCATGCGAACCGCGCTCGTCGCCGTCCCGGTGGCGCCAAAGGCGACGACGTCTTTCTCGTCGTCGTCGTCGTCGCGTCAGCGCGGACGCAACGCGCGCATTGCGCCGCGCGCGGCGCTGGACTGCGGTGAAATCGCGTGCGCATTCGATGAAGACGTCGCCGCGCGCTCCGTCGTCATTAACGGCGCCACCGTGCGCGCGCGCACGATTCGCGACGTACAAGTCGTCAACGCTGATGGCGCGCGCGTCACCATCGGGTCCACGTTCGGCGACGCGTCCGGGAAGAACGTACTCGTGGTGTTGCGACATCTCGGATGACTGTTCTGCGCGAGCTACGCCAGGAGCGTAGCCGCGGAACGAGAACGCATTGAATCGAGCGGCGGAACCATCACCATGGTCTCCCTCGGCGACGAAGAAAAGTTGAACAAGTTTTTGGAGGTGTTTCCAGACATCCCGCGCGATGTCATGTACGTGGATGACTCGCGCGATTTCGCGTTGTACGAAGCGTGCGGATTTGGAAAGTTCACCGACGCCAAGCCGAGCAAGGAGCAGGCGAAACTCAAGCCCACAAATTTTACGTTTGGCGATTGGTGGTCGTATTTATCCAACGTTGCTAAGCTCGCACCGATTCGTAAGGGCGAACCAGGCGTACCTGAGGGCGTATTGCGTTTGGGCGGCACGTTTGTGCTCGCGGGCGACGACGTCGAGTACGCCTTTGCCGACGCGCTCCCGGGCGCACATCCCGAAATTCGCGACGTGCTCGCCAAAGTAGGCATCGCGTAAACGCACAGCATCAAACAACCGACCGAACGACCGCGCACGCACACAGAGCGAGATTGAATGACACCGATTACGTGACGCGCGCGGCCGAAACGAATGCCGCATTCCGGGCCGCGCGCCGAAACCGACTCAATCCCGACTCGCCAACGCGTGCGCCTCCGTGGTTCGATCACCCGTTTTGTACCATGTAATCAAAAACCATGCATTTCACGCGTCCGCATGCGCGCGCCTCCCGCGCGCCATCGACGACGACGCCGTACGCGCGCCGAGCCCTCTCGCGGGACGCTTTTTCACACAAAAGTGCCCCACGCCGCCGAGCCCTCTGGCGGTGGTGATCATCCGCACTTACGCGCGCCCGACGTCGCCACCGCGCGATGTCGCCCGCGCTTTCGACGTGCGCGGTGATGTCGGGGATGATGTGCGCGCCCGCGGCGCGACGCGCCCCGTCGGCGCGCGCGCACGGGGCGAAGACGACGCTGATGCCGCCGCGGTTTCAGCCCTCGGCGGCGGCGCACGCGACGACGTCTGCGCGCGCGCGGGCGCGATGCGCGTTCGGTTCGCGATGCGCGACGTGCGAGAGCGGGTGTCGATCGTGCGTCGTCGCGAGCGCGGGGCGCAAGGTGGATTCGCACGCGTACGCGCGGGGATTGGGTGCGGAGAGCCGAGGCGATGCGCGGGCGCAGCGCGGACGCGCGAGACGTCGACGTCGGCGACGCGTTCGCTCGGTTGGTGACGACGTGAGCGGTGGTGATGGCGAAGGAGGGGAGGAAGGTGGAGGTGTTGGCGTTCCAGCGCGTTCGGTGGTGCAAGAGGCGGATGATTTGAACGTGGCGGCGTTCGCGCTGGCGGTTGGGATTGGGTTGGGGATACGGTTTGGCGTGACTCGGCCGACAGAGTTGGATCCTCAGGCGTGGAATTTATTGAGTATATTCGTATCGACGGTGATTGGATTGGTGATAAAACCGATGCCGATCGGGGCTTGGGCGTTCGGAGCGCTTACCGTGGCTTTGGCGACGAAAACGTTGACGTTTACGCAAGGTTTGAGCGCCATCACGAATGAAGTCGTGTGGCTCATCGTCGTCACGGGGTTCTTTGCTCGAGCGTTCATCAAGACTGGGTTTGGCGATCGCCTGGCGTTGTTATTCGTCTCTATAGCAGGTCGAACAACGCTGTCTTTGGCGTATGGGTTTCAAATTGCCGAGGCGCTTTTGTCGCCAGCGATGCCGTCGACGACGGCGCGCGCGGCTGGCGTTTTTGTCCCGGTGATTAAAAGTCTCGACCCGCGCACGCGTGAGTACTTGATTGGTCAGCAAATTCAAGGCACGAGTGCAACGTCGACGTTTTTACTTTCTGGTGCGGCGCAGAACTTTTTGGCGATGCAAATTGCTTTGGCGAGCGGTATCCCATTTAGTAACCCTTTCAACGCGTGGTTTGTCGCCGCGAGCGTACCGGCGCTCGTCTCACTTCTCGCCACCCCGCTTGTGATCTACATGATTGATCCTCCAGAGTTGAAAGACACTCCGGATGCGCCTTTACAGGCGGCAAAGAAGCTCAAGAACATGGGGCCTCTAAGCTCTATTGAGAAGAAGATGTGTCTCGCGCTCGGGTCCACGGTGTTTCTGTGGGTATTTGGCGTGCAACTCGGCGTCACCGCGGTGGTTGCGGCGATGATTGGTATGTGTGGTATGCTCATATTTGGAGTGTTGTCTTGGGATGAAGCGCTCGGGCAGAAGGGCTCTTGGGATACGCTCATTTGGTTTGCCGTCCTCGTCGGTTTTAGCGGCCAGTTGAACACCATGGGCGTCGTCTCATGGTTGAGCGGTTTTGTGTCCACCAGTCTCACATCCATGGATCTTGGAGTGTGGGGTATATTTGCTGCACTTCATGTCTTCTATTTTTTCCTTCATTACTTTTTTGCGTCGCAATCGGCGCACGTCGGCGCGTTGTACCCAGCCTTTTTGGCCATGTTACTTCAAGCCGGCGTCCCTCCCGCTCTCGCGGCGTTGTCTTTGGCGTTCAACACCAACAACATCGGCGGGTTGACGCACTACGCCAGTGGTCAAGCAGCAGTGTATTATGGCGCTGGGGAGATTAGCCTGCAGAAACTTTGGAAGCAAGGCTTGTATATGTCCTTCGTCAACTTCGCAATTTATGGCACCGTCGGCATGACGTGGTGGAAGGTCATCGGACTATATTGAGCGTGTCGTACGAACAGCGCAGCGACATATAGTAACACTTAGCACTTCGCGTACTATAACTTCGCGTACTATAACTTCGCGTACTATAAGAAATTCAACAACACAACGTAAATATATAACTACAAGCACGACTCTGGATCGACTTCGCACGCGTCAAACGGCTTGAACCTGGCGCTGATATCCGCCACCGCCCCGAGCGCCTTGAACGCGCGCAACTTCAACGGTCCCTTCTCGTACGACTCCTTAAACACAGTCACGACAAAAGAAATTTCGCTCTTTCCAGGCGGCACGTCACCCGTGTACGACGAGAGCACCGTTCTCGAATTCCCGTCACCGTTCACCGTCGCCGCGCTGTTCCCGTCGACGTCGTCGATGAAACCAAACACATCCAACGCCTCAATCTTTCGCCCACGAACATCATTCGTCGCCGTCGCCGTAAATTTCAAACAGTACGTCTTCGCCTTATTCGGCACGTACTGATTCGGCGGACACGCATCCATTTTTTCATACCGAACGTTCTCCAGCTGCACCTCTCCCGAAAATGCCTCAGCCACGCCACCGCTGACGACGACGCCGCCGACGACGCCCAGCGCGAGCGCGGCGACTGCACTCGCGCGACGCGTCATCCTCATCCGCGACGCGTCATCGCAGTCTTCGTCATCGCCGCCATCGGCACGCGCCGCGCGTGCCATCGTTGACGCTCTAGGTTGAGCTCTTGCGCTTCGCCACGGCGCCGTCGCCGCGCGCGTCATCGGCATCGTCAACGCCGTCGGCAACGTCAACGCCATCGTCGTCGTCATCGTCGTCGTCGTCGTCGTCTCGTCCTACGAGCCGTCGCCGCGTCGGTGGCGGCGTCGGTGTGTGTCGCGGCGCACACGACCGTTAGACGGCACACCATGCCGCGCGCGACATCCACGCCGCCGACGCGCGCCATCGCGCGCGCGTCGTCGTCGTCGCCGCGCGAACGCGCGGACACGAGCGCGAGACAGCGCACGAACGCGCGGTCGCGCGCGGAACTCGTGCGCTTGGTGCCGTGCGCGGGTGAGCTCGCGCGCGCGGAAGCCCTGGGCGTGGGCGGGACGCGCGACGAGGACGACGGCGAGGACGATAGGGGCGCGCACGCGGTGCGGCGGCGCGCGTTCTTCGCGACGAATGTTATCGGTGCCGTGGGTGCGATGTGCGCTGGGTTGGAGAACGCGGCGGAGGCGTTCGAGGATGTGCCGAAGGACTACGCGAGGTTGGCTCGAGACGTCGTGGACGCGTTGACGAAGAGTTTGGAGTACGATGCCGCGAATGCGGGGGCATCTCCAGGGGAGAGGTATAAGTTTGCTGAACCCGCGAAGGCGGCGGTGAAGGCGTATATTGCGTATGGGACGGGGAATGGGCCGACGTCGGTGAGCGCGACGACGTCGTACGCCGATATCACCGAGGCGTTGCGCGAACTGAGCTCGTTTTACAAAAAGAACGGCGCCACCGCGCAAATGGCGAGCGATACGCGGGAGAGGATTTTGGCCAAATTGAACGAGGCGCGTGAGTCTTTGCCGCCGCCGGAGCCGACGATTATGGATAAGTTATTCGCCATCGGAGTCACGCCGTCAGCTGAGTAGAGAGAGCAAACGTTTTGTAGCACATTGTTAAACTTCATTCAACGCCACGCCACATGCCTGCCCCTGGTGCTAAAGATGGCCACGCCAGCAAGGCATCGAGAGACCTCGGTCGTAATAAGTCCGCGCCGCGAGACTTGAATCGAAATGTCGCGGTGAAATCGAATGGGTTTCGCGGCGCCGCTGCGACGGAGGAGCGAGGCGGCGTGCGCTTGGGTATGTGTAACTCCTCGCGCGATCGCGCGGCGAGAAACGCTGTGCGCGCGAGGTTTTTACAGCGTAAAAACGACGCACTTCAACCGCGCGCGATCGTCGGCGCGAAGCGAAAGGCGGAAGACGCGATTGAGGAGGAAAACGAGCGCGAGCCGCCGGCGGCTGCGGTGGTCCCGGTGGTGGAGGGTGAGGACGAGGACGACGGTTCGGCGGACAAAGACGCCGCACTCGCCGCACTCGAGGCGAGTGGATTTCTCTGCGAGTGCTGTGGCGTGAAATGTGGGTCCATGGCGAATTACACGTCGCACGTATCGTCGAAGAGACACCGACGGGCTCAGGACGCCGAGCGCGGTCGGAGAACGCTTGCGGCGATGAAAAAGGCAAAACTCGAGCGAGAAAGCGGTGAGGCGTAAACAAAAGATGTGAATTATAGACGGCCAACACGCGTGTAGCATACTAGAAGAATGTTTTGTATTGAAAACTGTGTACTAAAACGAATGAGGTGTTACTTTTTCGACTTTTTGTTGGATTTGGATGCTTTCGCGTCGCCGTCGGTGGATTTACGTTTGGACTTGTTCTTGTCCTTCTTGTCCTTCTTGTCCTTGGCGCTCGTCTTTTTCACGAGTTCTTCATCGCTATCGTCACCGGCATCATCGTTATTATCGTCGTCGTCCTCAATTTTGATGTCTACCACGGGCACCTGTCGCCCGAGAAGCGAGCAGATGCGTTGAATCGCTTTGGTCGCCTTGGGCGGCAACGCGGGAGCCTTGGACATTTGCTTCGCGCACGCATCGACTACGGCGTCCACATCGAGGACGGACTTGATGGCCACATCACTTAGTAAACGATCGAGAGATTCGATGAACACTGCGCTCTGCTTGCAAAAGTCTGCGCGAGTGTTCTTGTTCTTGTACGGAGCGCCAATGCCGGCGGCGATGGACGACGAAATAAGCTTCATAGACTTTGTGGAAATCTTCGCGAGCTTGGGGTATCGTTTTTTGCTCGACTGGATGACAGGGATGATCAACTTTGTTAACGCATCCAACCGCAAAAACTCGGCGCGGGCGTTGGATTTTTCAGTGTCCAACGAAACCAACCCAAACAATTCGGGAAGGAGCGCCGCGGCGAGCGCGGGATGACGCGCAAACATTCTCGCAAAGAATCCAGACTTGAGCTTACTACCCTTGGACTTAAACATTTTCAAACCTTCTCTGAAGCACTCAGTCGCCTGTGTGCTCGCGACTTCCTCACCAGCTGCGGGCGGCTTACCGCCTTGCTCGTGAATGGCGACAGCCTCTAAAACGCGCAACAAATACGCCGCTGCGGCGCCAGCGGCGTTATTGAAAACTTGTCCTTCACCTGCACCCCTGTTCGTGGCGACGATGACAGACTTTAACTTTTCTTGTAAGTCATCAGCCGTCACTTCGTCGTCGCCCGAATCGGGCAAATCTCGGGCGTGTGAGATGTGCTTGTTGATGAGCGAAGAAATTCGCTGCGCGAGTTGCACACTTTGAGGGTCTTGCTTACCCAAAGCGTCACGAGTCGCATCCAAAAGCGTCACCACAGCGCCCGGTAAGTACGGACTTCCCGGTTGCGCCTTAGCGTAGAGTTCAAGAAGCGAAATCACGCGGAACTTGAAGTCGCGAGTCGCGCGCTTGAGATTCTTCTTCAAGCGCAAATCTTGCTGACGACTCTTAAATGCTTCGCCGAGGAGCTTGTCGATGCGAAACATCGCGGCGTCATCCATGCCGCCGTCAGAATCGGAATCGGAATCAGAATCACCCGCGGTGCCCACGACCTTACTCGCAGCGGCGCGCATTGCAGCGATTTCTGCCTCATTCGCTTCGCCAAAGTCATCTTCATCGTCGTCTTCGTCGTCTTCATCGTCCTCATCCTCATCTTCGTCGTCGTCGTCGTCCATATCACTGTCATCCGCCTCCATAAGAACGTCGTCGTCTTCGTTGTCGTCATCGTCACCTTCGGCGCCTTCGCCCACTTCAGGACCGGCGACAATGCGTAACATATCTTGGATGCCTTCCTTTGACACCTGGCCTGACACCGCCTTAAATGTGTGCTCGACAACATCGCGAAGGAGTGCACTGGGCTGTGCCAGGAGACTCAATAAAATATCCGTCAACACATCAATAGCTTCGGGTGCGTCGTCGTCTTTCTTCTTCTTCAGCTTTTTAGCGATGAGCTCGTTGATGCAACGCGGAAGGTCTTGAAGCGCCGGCGTGTACTCACGCCATTCACTCACTTGAAGTACAGCCAACACGCGAATGAGCGGCATGACTTTATGTGATACTTCGCTCTTGCTCTTCTCGCACGCGTCTAACGCATTAAAGAGATCAGAACGAACTTCGGCATACTCACTCGGGATGGCGTCGCACATTTCAATATTGGCGTCGCTCTCCAAAGCTCGGCAAAACAACGTTGTTTCATCCAGGAGATCAGGCACGTCACTTTTCTTGCCATCAGTCGATGCATCTTTGTTGCTCGATGCTCGAAGCGCACGAATATTTGCGTTGAGCATGGCAAGTGCGCGTGTAGCGCACGCCGCACGAACCGCCCCGGCGGGCTCTTCCAGAGTACTCGAGCGAAGGTGTCCGGGAAGTGCCGATTTTCCCTTTTTCGATCCACTTTTGACGCGGTAAAACGCATGGTACATCATGAACTGCACAAGTTGTACTTGTTTATCTTTGCTGAGCATGGATGTAAGTCCTGCCATTTGCTCAAGCGCCCAAAGACGTCTGCGCTGTCCGGCGCCGTTTGCCAAAGCACTCTCCAACTCCTCGGCAGTGCCAACGATGTCAGTGTCGCGCTGAGGTGCCGCAGTGACAATTTCAAACAAACTATCAAGGTACTGCGCAACTTCACTCTCGTCCAAGCTCTTTACCAAGTCTTGCACGGCGTTTGTCTTTGTGATTTGATCGAAACGCGTCGGGCCTTGTCGTTGAAGCGCCGCGATGACGGCTATCTTTTTATCCGCGCTCGTCTTCTTGTTCGAAGCGAACTTGATGATTCGTGCTAAACAATCTAACGCGCACTCATGCAAGTAATTATCCGGTTGACTCAAGTTGTTCAGCAAGCACTTCACAAAATTATCAGAAAAGAGTCCTGGAATTTCATTGACTTCGGCGCAATTCAAGAGAGCGTCAAACACGCGGAACCCCAAAAATCGACGCTGATGCGAGCCAGACACGAACAATCCCTCCTCACACGTCACCTCCCAGAGTGTTATAGTCCCTCCCGCACCTGGAGCTTCTCGAATCAACATTTCCCATGCGCTATGCATGCGAGGATGCGTATACGACGCCTCGAGCAACGCGTTGGAAATTTTCTTCAAGTGCGTCCGCGTAAACATCTCACTCCAATCTACACCGTCACCGCGGGCTCCAGCTTTAGCCGTTTTCTTGCCCGACGTCTTTTTAGTCGTCATCGGCACACACGTAATCTTCTCGCGCACGCTGTTTGGCAACGCATCGTAGAGTTCGCACGCCAACCACACCGTCTCGGCGCCACCCTTTTCTGAGCAATCCGCGCTCAACCATTCCCTAATCGACGGTTCGCGTTCAACCACCGTTCCGAATAACTCCGCCCCTAACGACGATTTCAATTCAATCACACATGCCGCCGCGGGCTCGGCCAAATGCATCTTCTCCATCGCCACCGCGCGCGCGCGCCTCGCCACTTCGCCTCCGCACCGCGCGCGCTCCTCATCCGACCCGCCGCCGCCCTGCAACGCGCGCGCCACCGCACCAGCGCCAAACAACCGCCCGAGAAAGATATCCCTAATCTCGCTCCCTTTCGTGCTCTTCGTAATCGGTGCCACATTCGCATCTAACGCCTCCAACGCCTGTCCCGGAGTCAACCTCGCCGTCGCGCCTCGCGCGAGCTCGCTCAACGCCAGCGCGAACCCTTGCCTCGCCCCTCCACGCCCCGAACTCAACCCGCGCGTCAACCGTCGAAGCGCATACGCTACCGCATCATCACACCCATCATTCCCGTCATCATTCCCATCGTCCTGACCGCCCGCGCGCGCGCTGTCGCGCGCATCTTTCGCATCCGCGCCGCCGCCGCCATCGCTCGAAAGATCCCGCACCAGCCCCTCGCACGCGTCGATCCGCGCCTCTTCGCGCTCGCTCGCGAGATCCCAGAACCGTTTCAGCACGTCCGCTCGAACGTGCCGCGCGGTCGGCGCCGGCGCCGGCGCGGGCGTCGCCATTCGCTGCGTGCGTCGCGCTCTGTCGGCGCTGCACTTTTTCGCCACGAATCGCGCATTCGTGTCCAGCGACCGCCCGCACGCGCGCGTCCACGCCCGCGCGCGCGCGTGGACGACGACGCGATAGAATCCGGTGCGCCCCGCGCGTCGGCCGCGCGCGCGCGCGCATCGGCGCGACGCCGCGCGCGACGACCGCGCGCGTGGGCGGTGCTCGACACCAGCCCACGTTCATCTGATATACTGTTTACCCATACACATTCTGCTCCCGAAGGAAACCTGTCCCAATGGGTGACGTCGCCTTGCCCGCAGAGCGCGACGCCGACGACGAGCGACGCGCGAGGGACGACCGTTGGCGCGACCAAAGATTGGACGAACGCGCATTCATCGTTCGCTTTGACATCGATAGAGACGTCGGACGCGAGGGCAGACGACGCACGCGACGCGTCGATTGATTGGATTGTGGATCAGAAGAAGCGTCGAGAAGACGACGCACGATGCGGCGATTTATGCAGCGCGCGGGCGCGAGTGCGGCGCGACGCGTGGTTACGGTACGTGTGTGGTGATGTGTTGATGCGTTGGGCGCGCGTGCGGGGACGTTGGATGCGGATGGCGCGCGTGCGGGGAGTGGATGGATGTCGACGGCGGGCTGGGAGGCACCCGCGCGACGCGCGCGAGGGGCGATTCGGGCGAGTCGCGTGGGTGTGGGTGTCGTTCGCGTGGTGTTTGTGATGATGTGGAAGAGTATGGACTGACTGTTTCGTTACGCGTGTGTGCGCGTGTGTTCGATGTGTAGAGACCGCAAGGGGTGAGTGATCTCGCGAGCCGATGGGCGACGGCTACGGGGACGCGGGCGTTTTCGCAGGCGGTGATTGGGATTGATTTAGGGACGACGAACTCGTGTGTGGCTGTAATGGAGGGTAAAGCTGCTCGCGTGATTGAAAATGCGGAGGGCGCGCGTACGACACCATCGATGGTGGCGTTTACGGATAAGGGTGAACGTTTGGTTGGGCAACCGGCGAAGCGTCAGGCGGTGACCAACCCGACGAATACGTTGTACGCTACGAAGCGTTTGATTGGCCGCACATTTGACGACGAGCACACGCAAAAAGAAGCAAAATTAGTGCCGTATGAAATTGTGCGCGCATCCAACGGCGATGCGTGGGTGTCGGCGGGCGGTAAGCAATACTCTCCGTCCCAAGTCGGCGCTTTTGTGTTGCAAAAGATGAAGGAAACCGCCGAGGCGTACTTGGGACACGGCGTGACCCAAGCCGTGGTTACCGTTCCGGCGTATTTCAACGACGCTCAACGTCAAGCGACGAAAGACGCGGGGAAAATTGCCGGTCTCGATGTGCTGCGTATCATCAACGAGCCCACCGCCGCGGCGCTCTCGTACGGCGTCGACAAGAAGGAGGGCTTGGTAGCCGTGTACGACTTGGGTGGCGGTACTTTTGACGTCTCCATCCTTGAAATTTCTGGCGGCGTCTTCGAAGTCAAGGCGACGAATGGTGACACTTTCTTAGGTGGTGAAGATTTCGACACCGTTCTCCTCGATGAATTCGTTGCCACGTTCAAGAAGGAGCAAGGCATCGACTTGAAGGGTGACAAGCTCGCCGTACAGCGTCTTCGCGAAGCTGCGGAAAAGGCCAAAATTGAATTGTCTTCGGCGCAGTCCACGGACATTAACTTGCCTTTTATTACCGCCGATGCTACTGGCCCGAAGCACATGGCTATGACGCTCACGCGTGCCAAGCTTGAAGATCTCGTCGCCGGTCTCCTCGAGCGCACCAAGCAGCCGTGCAAAAACTGCGTGAAGGATGCGGGTATCACCACTGGTGAAATCTCTGAAGTCCTCCTCGTCGGTGGTATGTCGCGTATGCCCAAGGTGCAAACCATCGTGAAGGAACTCTTCGGCCGTGATCCGAGCAAGGGTGTGAACCCCGATGAAGTCGTCGCCATGGGCGCCGCCATCCAAGGGGGCGTCCTTCGCGGCGACGTCAAGGATATTCTTCTCTTGGATGTCACCCCGCTTTCGCTCGGTATTGAAACCCTCGGTGGTGTGTTCACGCGTTTGATCAACCGCAACACCACGATCCCGACCAAAAAGAGCCAAACGTTCTCCACTGCTGCGGATAACCAAACGCAAGTCGGCATCAAGGTGTTGCAAGGCGAACGCGAAATGGCCGCCGACAACAAGATTCTCGGCCAATTCGATCTCGTCGGTGTCCCGCCGGCGCCGCGTGGCGTACCGCAAATCGAAGTCACATTCGACATCGATGCTAACGGTATCGTCAACGTGAGCGCCAAGGACAAGGCGACGGGTAAGGAGCAAAAGGTGACCATTCAATCTTCTGGCGGGTTGTCCGACTCGCAAGTCGAGCAAATGGTTCGCGATGCCGAAGCGCACGCTGAGTCCGATAAGAAGAGAAAGGAACTCATTGAACTCAAGAACGAAGCCGATACGTTGATTTACAGCGCGGACAAGAACTTAAGCGAGCACGGCGCCAAGTTGCCGCAAGACGTTAAAGACGCAATCACCAACGCGCAAGCCGAGCTCCGCAGCTCGACTGAAGGCGACGACGCCAGCGTCGAAAACGTCCGCGAAAAGATCAACGCTCTCCAACAAGCCGTTATGAAGATCGGTGAGGCGCTTAACGCCGGTGGAGCTTCGTCTGGTGCCGCGAGCGAGGGCAACACCTACGAAGGCGAGGAAGTCAAGGGCGACGAACCAAAGTCTGAACAAAAGTAATCGCACACGCTCGTTAATATAACTACAACACACAATTCTAACACTCGTACACATTCTACACATTCTAAACCGTCGCGCGTGCGCTCACACCGTCGTCGGACGCAACAAGCGCTCCCGTTGCGCCGCCAATCGCTCGTCCCGACGCGCCTTCAAGTGACAATACATAAACGTCAAGAACGCCCCCACCAAACACGCCGTGCCCATGAACAACTCCCCAGCAAACTTTGCTTGGTGCTCCCATTGCGATTCTCGCGCCATCTTCGCGACGCACGGTGCACTACTGCGCGCGTCAACCTCTGAGGCTGCGCTCGACGCACGACAGCCTCAGTTGTTCACGCGCGCGTTCGATCGACGACGACCATGAGCGCAGCGGCGGCGGCGTTGACGAACCTCGCGCGAGCGGCGGTGACGCTAGGCGTCGGCGCCACGGTGGCGTCGCAAGCCATGTATGACGGTGCGTAGCGACGAGGATGAGGACGACGGCGCGCGGTGAAGGGGTGAAGGGCACGCATGCTCGTGTGCGCGCTTTCGCGCGTCGTGCGCGCGTGCGCGAGTGATTCGGCGATGCGCGCGCACACAGGGGTGTCATAAAATGTGCGCGACGCGCGAAAGCGTGCGCGCGTGACACGGGTTTGTGTTATCGCGGCGACTAACGGGGAATTGTGTGTACGATTACGCAGTGGATGGGGGCGAGCGCGCGGTGATGTTTGATCGTTTCAGAGGGGTTTTACCCGCAGTCACGGGCGAAGGGACGCACTTTGTGGTTCCGTTCATTCAGAATCCTACCATTTATGATGTGCGCACGCGCGCCAAGTCGTTGACGTCGGTCACGGGGACGAAGGATTTGCAGCAAGTCAACTTGACGTTGCGCGTATTGTGCCGACCAGACATTGAAAAGTTGCCCAAAATTCACATGGAACTCGGGCAGGACTACGATGACCGCGTGTTGCCGTCGATCGGTAATGAAGTTTTGAAGGCAACGGTGGCGCAGTTCAACGCCGATCAATTGCTTACGCAACGTCAAGCAGTGAGCGCGCGCGTGAGCGAGGGTTTGAGAAAGCGCGCGGCGGACTTTGGTATCATCTTAGAAGATGTGGCGTTGACGCACTTGAGTTTCTCGACCGAGTACACCAAGGCGATTGAAGCGAAGCAGGTGTCACAACAAGAGGCTGAACGTGCGGCTTATGTGGTGAAGCGATCCGAGCAAGAGCGAGAGGCGGCTATTATTCGCGCAGAGGGCGAATCCGAATCCGCGCGTTTGATTTCTCAAGCGACGAAGGCTGCAGGTCCTGCGCTCGTGGAATTGCGTCGTATTGAAGCGAGTAAAGAGATCGCTCAAACGCTCGCAAAGAGCCGTAACGTGATGTACTTGCCGGGTGGGAACTCGAACATGTTGCTCGGCGTGAACCCGTAAATACCAACTCTTTAGGAAAAACTTTATAATCATAATCGACTGCTGTTTTAGTAATTTCTGAACGACCTGTGCGTGGCGTTATCATTAAATGTAGTTGCTTACATGTGACCTACGTCCCGAATCTGTGTCGGTACAACGGCTGTGACATGGACTTCAAAACGTCCGCCCACGGTCGCTCGACGAGGAGCGCCTTGTCGACGTCCGCGTAGCCCAAATACAAACACGGATCGTTGAGCTTGAGCACACGTACGCCACCAGGTGCGTCGCTGCTGGAGTAGTTTTCAGCCGATCCGCGTTCACGTTCGCGTCTACGCTTCTTTTTCGTCGTCGTCGTCGCTTCCGCGCTAATTTTAGCGCTCAAATCAACGCGAGCGATAGCCGTCGGCGTATACGCCATGATGACGGACATTTTCGGCTTGGGGTCGAAGCTCAAACCACAAATTTGTCCAGGCATCTCTCGCAACGCCGTTGGGGCGTCGACACCAGCCTCAATTAATGCGGCACTCCACTTTGTGGGCTTCACGCGATCAACGTCATACGTGAAAAGCGCATTGTTGGGGCCTGCGAGCGCCAACACGCCGTTGGAGCTCAAGGCTACGGCGGAAATGGGTGGCCACGACGCGTGATTCTTCGGCGGTGGCAACGACACGTGTAGCTTCAGAGTATCAAAGTTATACACGTGAACGCCCCCACCAATGGTCCCCGTCAAGCCGTCCACCATGCGATCACTTTCGTTACCTCCTCGGGCGGTGACGACGACGAGCCATTGGTTGTCGCTGCTCACTTGAACGTGCGAAACGATTGGGACACCAATGTCGTTGACCGTGATTACGCTACTGATGTGCGACTTGCTATGTGTCGCCGCCGCTAAAGCCTTAGCCGCAGAGCTACTCTTGGGCAAGTGAGACTTGAGTGTGTTCGACACGACCCAGTCGTCGAGATCGATGACGCTGACGACGCCCGTCGCGGAGACGGCGACGAGATTTTTCCCGTCGGGCGCAAACGTGAGTATTTGTGCCGCAGAAACCCCTGCCGGGGGCTCTTGTCGGCGCACGGACCACAACGCGCTGTTATTCGACGACGACTCTTCCGAAGACGAACCAATCTCGAACAAACGCATGCTCATCGTATCGCTCACGGCGATAGTCTTGCCGTCGGGTGAAATCGCCGAGCACAAAATGTGGCGCGTACCGGCGAGCTCGGCGCGTAACATGTGCGCCGGCGCCGCAGCCAATTTCATCAGGCCCTCTTTCGCTTGTTCTGCGCGTCCACGGCTTTCACCGATGCGCCAGACGTCTAAATGTCGGGCGTGTTCGACGAGTAAGACTGGTGGTTCTGGCCCGCCCGCGTTCGACGTCGAAATCGGCGTGCGTTGCGGCACGCTCACCACGCGAATGGGATGGTGCTTTCTAAACGTCTCTGCGGGATACGCCAATAACTGAGCATCATTTCCGGCGGAGACCAATATACCATCACCATTGGGTGAGGTTGCCATCGCAAGCGCGCGCACGTCGTGGGTGTGCGGACGTTTGGATGACGTGTACGCCCACTTGTTGTACCCTTCGTCCTTGTCCAAAACCTCATCTAATTTCTCAAATTCCGCAACTTGCGAGTCCACGCCCGAGGCGAACACTTTATTCCCACTTGGCGTCGATGCGAGAGCCAGAACATCCGCCTTGTGTTGCGTGTACCTCGCCAATTCGGTCGAAAACTTGGAATCCCAAAACGTCACGGCGCCATCAGAGTCGCCCGACACCAACACGCCGTCTGGCAAATACAACAACGACCACACGCAGTGCTCGTCCGTAGAGCTCAAAAACTCGCTCGCTTTTTCGGGAACGTACCCAATAGTTATTCTCGTAAGCTCGTTAAAGTTGATGCAATCCATGACGTGCGCCATGCCCCGAGAAGACCCGCACGCGAGCAACTCTTCGCTCGGATGCCAGGCTAAACTCAACAACCGTCCCTGCACGCGCAAAAACGAACGCTTATGCGCCAACCCAGCTCCGACATCGGTGCCACCAACCATAGTTATGATTCTCGCGCATCCATCATCGCACGCAATCGCCACACGCTGCGCTTCACCCGCCTTCACGCGCGACGTCGGCGCCGCCTCCATGGCCCACACCGCGCCTCCGCGCGAATCCGTCTCTGACCTCGCGCGCCCACTCGATAAATCCCACGCCCTGACGCGACCATCCAAACTAGAACTGAGTAACACATACGACGCCAGTCCGTTATTATTCGACGCCGTCGTCGTCATCCCGCGTCCTCGTCGTCGCTCGCGCGTCCTCGAGCCTCCTCGCGCGTCCTTCGCGCCCTCATCATCGTCCTCATCGTCATCCTCATCGTCCTCATCATCCCCACCACCGCCGTGATCATCCTCAAACGCCTCCACCCACGTCAACGCCGATATCGCCGCATTCGCATGCCCCGGCACGCGCGCCACCATGCGCCAATCCCGCGTGGTGTCGTACACTTCGAGCTCGCCGCCGTCGCGCGCGCACGCCACCAACGCCCCACCCCGCGCGCACGCCAGCGCCGTCACCGGCGTCGGCGTCCATTCCACGAACCGCCCGCGATGGAGCTCTAACATCACGTCGTCTCCCGGCGTCTCCCGTCTCCCGTCGTCGTCGTCTCCCGTCGTCGTCTCCCGTCGTCGTCTCCCGTCGTCGTCGTCGTCGAGCGGCTGGCGGCGGCGGACGCGCGCACACGCCGAATGTCCGAACCCAGGACATGCCGAATGTCCGAACCCAAGATACGCCGAATGTCCGATCGTCCGATCGTCCGATCGTCCGATATCTGTCGGTTACATTGTGTATCCGCCAGATGCGATCGGCCCTGGTCGCGAACGGTCGGGTCGCGAACGCGTCATGTCGACGTGGCGGATGATCGGACGACGATCGGACGACGACGACGACGACGACGACGACGACGACGACGAACGGACGACGACGACGAACGGACGACGACGACGAACGGACGACGACGACGGGTGCGTGCGTGCGTGCGTGCGTGCGTGCGTGCGTGCGTGCGTGGTCACGGGACGCGGACGCGAACGGCGTCGTCGTCGTCGTCCGATCGTCCGTTCGTCCGATCGTCGCGCGCGGCGCCCCGTGGTGCCACCCACGCGCGATGGATGGTGTTGGGTGTCGATCATCGGTCGCGCGCGTGCGTCAAAACGCGACGCACGTACGCGAGCGTTGATCGTACGCGCGCGCGCGTGCGGTGGTATCGAACGCGTGTGCGTGTGTTCGTGCGTGTACGCGCGTGCGAACTGTGATTCGCGCGAGCGCGAGCGCGCGTGCGGGACGCGTCGGATCGTCGGATCGTCGGATCGTCGGTTTCGTGTTGGGTGCGCGAATTTTGAATTTTCGACGCGACGCGTGGACGCGTGCGTGGGCTTCTGGTGATCGCACGCGCGCGTGAGTGTGCGTGCGGTGGTGGTGTTGGTGCGTACGCGGCGTGCGGGGCGTTGGACGACGGGATCGGACGCGCGATCGGACGCG
>Ga0255765_1001431_pt1 | contig 29516 bp, 23 predicted proteins | sample 041ome_8_FD_179965 | JGI IMG/M metagenome (GOLD analysis project Ga0255765, IMG submission 179965) | Coastal salt marsh microbial communities from the Groves Creek Marsh, Skidaway Island, Georgia - 041407BS metaG (version 2) | ecosystem: Environmental > Aquatic > Marine > Intertidal zone > Salt...
AGTCGTTTCAGCGGGAATATTAAAGTGGATGAACGCCTCATATGGCAAACCAATTTCACCATCTGGCAAGCCCTCAGCGGCAGATGGTGAGTATAACTCTGTCACACTTGAATCAGGTATACACTGCGAATACACCGAATTCATTGCAAAAAGAAAAAAAACCGACAGTGAAAAAGTAAAGCCTTGCTTCATACTAACCATCATTTTAAAGATCACGAGCTAGCTCTTCCATAATTATAAAGTCCTCACCTTCTTGACGTGTAGGGGTAATATTTAGTACAGTTTCTAATTGAGAAATCTGAACCAACTTCATCAACATTTCTGTCAATCCACAAACTACAAATGTACCATGCGAATTTTTGCAAATCCTATTTCCTACAAGGATAGCGCTTAACCCAGATGAGTCACAATACCTAGCAATAGACATGTCAAGGAGAATATTTTTTACTCCACTATTGTTCAATTCAACGAATAAAGCTTTCAATTCGGGAGAGATCACTCCACCCAATTTCTCAGCTTCAATTGTCACAATCGAGTGCCTATCTCCAGATGTAGTTGTAAAGTTCATGGTGCCAAGCTTAGCGTAACAAATATATCAAATCAAGTGTTCGACTTCATACTGCCTGCAAGTAAGTATAGAATGGCCATTCTAATAGCTACACCGTTCTCCACTTGATTAAGTATTATCGCTGAATTCCCATCCGCTAAATCACTCGTGATTTCCACCCCCCGATTGATTGGACCAGGGTGCATGATTATCATATCCTCTCGATCGATGCTTTTCAATAGCTCACGACTTAGACCATACTGCATTGTATATTCCCTAATAGTTGGGAAATACTGGATGTCTTGGCGCTCTAATTGAATGCGCAGCATGTTGACAACATCACACCATTGCAGAGCTTTTTTAAGATTCAAAAAGACCTTCACATTCAATTCTTCAATATGTTTTGGAATGAGGGTGGATGGTCCACATACCGCTACCTCCGCTCCGAGCTTTTGGAGACAAAATATATTTGACAACGCAACTCTTGAATGAAGAATATCTCCGACAATTAATATCTTTTTGTCTTTCAGACTTCCCAATTTCTCATGAAGCGAAAAGGCGTCTAATAGTGCTTGAGTAGGGTGCTCATGGGCGCCATCACCCGCATTTACGATGCTGCAATCAACACGGTCAGCTAGGTAAACACAAGCACCAGGGTTCGGATGCCTCATGACTACCATATCCACTTTCATCGCAAGTATGTTTTTCACAGTATCAACCAGTGTCTCACCCTTCTTCACCGAAGATTGGCTCGCTGAAAAGTTGATTACATCGGCTGAAAGTCGTTTTTCGGCTAGTTCAAAACTCAGTTTTGTACGAGTTGAATTTTCGAAAAATATGTTGGCAATTGTCACATCTCGAAGTGATGGAACTTTCTTAATTGGTCGATTGATGACCTCTTTGAAATTTTGAGCTGTACTTAAAATGAGGTTAATATCATCAACCGTGATATTCTTTATCCCAAGCAGGTGTTTAGTGCTCAGTTTACTCATGCCTTTGGACTTGGACTAAATAATTGAACTTCATTTTTCTTATCATCTTCTGACCATATCACCTTCACCGTTTCCTCACTGACCACATCCACCACGCGTCCCGTATAGTCAGGCTGTACAGGTAATTCTCTGCTGAATCTCCGATCAATGAGGACAAGTAATTCAACATTTGATGGTCTTCCATAATCGAGCATTGCGTCCAACCCAGAGCGCACAGTGCGCCCAGTGTAAAGCACGTCATCAATCAGAATGATGTCTAGACCTTCCAGACTAAAGTCGAGGTTTGTTGCGGAGGGAACAAGCATTTCCTCGCGTCTTCTAAAATCGTCTCGATAAAAGGTTATGTCTATTTCACCATATCGGATGTCATCCGAATTATACATGGTTTTCAGTCGTTCCAATATTCTTCGTCCAAGCTCTACACCTCTTGGCTGCAGGGACAATAGGGCCATTTTAGATAGATCTAAATGCCGCTCGTAAACTTGATATGCAAGCCTGTCCAGCATGTGGCTCAGTGATTCATGATTCAGTAAGAGTCGGTTGTCCATCTATTAGGTGCAAATATACTGCTGTTATGCGCAAAAAAAATCCCCATCCGATTGGATGGGGATTTCATTATTTAAAAGAATGCCATTGCATTACTTTTTCTTCTTTGAACTCTTTTCAGCTTGTTCCATTTCATCTTTCAATGAAGAGAGAACATCTAAGTCCCCAAGAGTAGTCTTCTCAATAGAATCATTGATTTTCTTCACCGCTCTACGATCGTTCTTCGCTTTGCCACCACCGCTAGACTTGCGCTTGTTGTCGCTTGAATCGCTTTCCGGATCCGCTGCTCCTGCATCATAAGTCTTCGTATGTGAAATAATGATCTTCTTAGAATCCTTGTTGAATTCAATGATCTGGAAGTCTAATGTTTCCTCCATTGCCGCTTTTGATCCATCTTCTTTGATCAAATGGCGACTTGGAGCAAATCCTTCAACACCGTAAGGCAAGTTAACTACTCCACCTTTATCGTTGCGCTGAATGATCGTTCCTTGGTGAACGCTTCCAATCTGGAATACCGTTTCGAATACATCCCAAGGATTCTCTTCCAATTGCTTGTGACCAAGACTCAATCTTCTGTTTTCCTTGTCAATTTCAAGAACTACAGCCTCCATGTTTTCGCCCGCTTTGGTGAATTCTGATGGGTGATTGATTTTCTTGCTCCAGCTTAGGTCAGAAATATGGATCAAACCATCGATTCCTTCTTCAAGCTCTACAAAAACTCCGAAGTTAGATAGGTTAGTGATTCTACCGGTGTGCTTGCTATCCACTCGATATCGCTTCTCGATATCTTCCCATGGATCTGGAGTCAACTGACGTGTACTCAATGAAAGCTTGCGCTCTTCGCGATCAATAGCAATTACCTTAGCTTCTACTTCATCTCCAACTTTGAAGAATTGATCAGCAGTGCGAAGGTGTTGTGACCAGCTCATTTCTGAAACGTGGATTAAACCTTCTACTCCTGGTGCTACCTCCACGAACGCACCGTAATCAGCGAGAACAACCACTTTACCTTTGATGGTATCGTTTTCTTTCATCTCTGTGTCAAGGGCATCCCATGGGTGAGATTGAAGTTGTTTCACACCAAGTGCAATACGCTTCTTCTCATCATCAAAATCCAGGATAACCACGTTGAGTGTCTGATCCAGCTCAACCACTTCTTCTGGGTGATTGATTCTACCCCAACTAAGGTCAGTAATGTGGATTAAACCATCTACTCCACCTAGGTCGATGAACACACCGTAAGAAGTAATATTCTTCACAGTACCTTCCAATACCTGGCCTTTCTCCAGCTTTTGCATGATTTCAACTTTCTGTTGCTCAAGCTCAGCTTCAATAAGTGCTTTGTGAGAAACAACTACGTTTTTAAACTCGTTGTTGATCTTCACTACTTTGAATTCCATGTCTTTTCCAACATAGATATCATAGTCACGGATAGGCTTCACATCGATCTGAGATCCAGGTAGGAAAGCCTCCAACCCAAATACATCCACGATCAATCCACCTTTTGTTCTGCACTTTACGTGTCCTCGAATGATAGTATCATCTTCCTTGGCTTGGTTAACTCGCTCCCAAGCACGGCTCATTCTAGCTTTCTTGTGTGATAAAACAAGCTGACCGTTTGCGTCTTCTGTTTTCTCTATATAAACTTCTACCTCATCACCGATTTTCAAATCAGGATTGTGGCGAAATTCAGGTGCAGGAATTACACCTTCACTTTTATAGCCAATATTCACAACAACTTCACGAGCAGTCATAGCGACCACTTTACCATCTATTACAGTATGTTCTGTGATTGAAGTTAAAGTCTCGTCATACATGCGCTCCATTTCTTCGCGCTCGCTGTCTGAATATACTTCTCTTTTCTTATCCAACTTGGTCCAATCGAAATCTTCCAGTTTTGGTCTTTCATCCACTACTGGCGCTTCTTCCACTTTCGCTTCCTCTGCAGGAGCAGCTTCTGTAGCTGTTTCTACTGTAGCTTCTTCAGCAGGTGTTTCAACCGCTGGTTCAGCTTTCTTTACACGAGCACGTGGCTTCTTTGCAGGAGCCGTTTTTTCAGTAGTTTCTTCTTTGGAATCGGTTTTAGCTTCAGCTGTTGCTTCTGCCTTTTCAGCTGCTGGTTTCTTTGCTGCTGGTTTCTTAGCTGCAGGCTTTTTAGCCGCTGCTGGTTTTGCTGCTTCTGCAGCTTCTTCTGTCTTTTTTGCCATGTGGCGAAAATTTGTATCGTGTCCAATATCGACTGGGACAAGAGAGTTATTTATAAAAGGTGGCCGATACACCTCGTTTTTAAAAGGGGTGCAAATGTAGGATTATCTGCTTAAAACAATGGAAATCAACGAGATTATTGAATGACCATTTGTACCCGATATTCAACACCAGTTTCATGGCTTGAAGTCAAGACGTATGTCCCCTTTGGAAAGCCAGAAACATCGAGCATTGCTGAATGTGTAGAGAAGAATTGAGTCAGGACTAATTTTCCATTCAGATCATGCAGTGAAATCGACTTTATAAGCTCTTCTGAAACCACGTTTACGCTGGTAATAGTAGGATTCGGAAATACATAAATTCCCGATTGTTTGCTTTCCAAACGGATTCCAACCGAACTATCAGGCTCTAAAATGTAGACCAACATAGAATCTGAATTCACACATCCACTGTCATTTCCAACATGAATAATCAATACTGAATCAGGACCGCTAAATGCACTTGGAAAGAATAGACCAGTAGCTGTGATGTTGGAAGAATTATTTGCGTCCGACCAATTTCCTTCACTAAAATAAGATGTAAGCTGAACTGAAGTCAAGGTGTCATAAAACGTATTTGAGGAGGTGATTTCCGTATTTGCCAAGCCACGCACCCGAATTTGCATGGTATGCGAATTGGCACAAGAACCGCTGTAAACAAAATGAACGCTCACAATTGTATCCAATCCGGGCGAAACCCCCAAAGAACTTGGATCGAACCATCCTTGCACAGAATCTACAATGCCGTGCCCCGAATACACTCCACTTTCAATGTCCACCATAAAAGAATCGATGGGGTCTGAAACACAATAAACCCATTGAGAAACAGTGCCCCCGTTGACAGGCTCTAGATTGATCTCATATTGATCGAAAACGGTAACCGTCAAAGTATCTTGGTTTCCACAAGCCTCAGGTTGATTGCTTTCCACCACATAAGTCGTAGTTTGATCGGGATGTATCCAAGGTTTCTGGCACCCAATACAACCAAAGTTTGTACCTACCTGTATTGGTGGGCCGTTCAGTACTTGCCAGCTAAAAGTATCGCCACCATGAGCGTTTAACCAGATGGTATCATCAACACAAATGTTTGTGTCTGATCGTAAAAAAGTCTGTCTGCCCGAAAGGATTCTGAAACTATAGTCCTGGTAACCGGGATGCGGACAAAAATTATCTTCCACAAAAACGTTAAACCAAATCTCCGGTGTAGTTGATGAGAAGTTGACTATTGAGATGTGAAATGTATCGGGGTTAGTTCCTGTGTGGGTAAAGGAAACACTGTCCACATAATCACCCAAGTTGCACATGAAAGACAATGAATCTCCACTCAGTGCTCCGCTGCTGTCATAATCTGCGAATACAAGTTCGATTTCAATGTCCTGTCCTTGACAGGTTTGAATACTAAATGAATCCGAAACAATTGCACTTGAGTTTAGCTCTGAAATTAGTGTTGGTGCTTCATTATCGCATGTATCCACTACCATGAAATGAACATCGCGATGCAGTTGGGTCTTTAACTGTCCTGTGAACTTGTCGTATTCACTTACCTTAATGGCTACTGCATAAATTCCAACAATGTATCCCGCTGGAAGAGTGGTCGTAAAGCTTATATCTCCATTGGAAGAATTGAAGGAAATGGCGCCAGGCAAAGGTTGTGTTGGAGAATAACCACTTGCATAGTTTATAGAAGTGAACGAACCCGAACTGAACTCGTCCCAAGCTGTGTCCAGTTCCCAAAACAAACTATCCCCATCTGGATCTACAGCACCCCAATGATACGTTACCTCCTGACCCGCACAATAAAAGGGAATGGGTCGCGGATTTTTAAATTGAACGCTGCTATTATCTGCATAATCCTCTCGGTTCAGGCTTGACCAAACGGTATTCGAAGGTTGACTCACATAGTTTTGTCCGCTGGATCTAGCACCATATAGATAAACCATCAACCATTGATTGCAGCTGCCTGTATCTATGATTGAAAAGTCCACTATCGCTTTGTACCTCATCATTTGCACGCCCATATAACCACATGGACCGTAGGAGCATGCATTGTAAACTGGATCTGATTTGCAAACGGGTGAGGCATCGATGACGGTATCAAAATCAGCGATGATCGTATCCATGAACCCTTGATCTTCGCAATAAAGATTGAATATTGTTGAAGACGGTAAAGGCCCGTTCCAACTGCAATTTCCGTTATTGAAGAAGGTGCCAGGACAATTTGATGGAACATCACAATACACCTCAAATGAATCTCCTGAAATGTGCTTGTAAGATACATTTAACCCAATGACATGTGTTGCCAACAAATCATTTACGACAAGCATCACAGGAATGATAATCAGGAGTTTTCTCATCTGAATTTTGAGACGCGACAACTCCCTGATTAGTTGACCTGAACGAGCAATTTCCTTTGGTTTATTTCATCAAAACAACGCGCTGTTGTTTGATCAATTCTTGTCCATTGAATACCTCCACAAAGTATACTCCATCGGGTAAGTCACTTAGGTTAATGCTAGATTGGTCAGAATTTACCTGAAAGGTGCCGTTCACCGCTCCTAGAATATCGACAATACGAATGGATGTAAATAATGCATCACCCATCACTGTTATTTGTCCTGTCGTTGGGTTCGGGAAAATTTCAATCCTTTCCTTTTCAACTCCTTCAACGGATGAAGGCTTCGCCAATTCTAATCGATTAGAATACAAAATGAATTGCAATGAATCCACCATGTAATTCTCTGTGGTCAACGAGATGGAAGGACTCAAATTGTTTTCTACCCCTAACTTATCTACGTAGATTCGATAATCTCCAGTGGTTAAATCATCAAACGTGAATTCTCCGTTTTGATTTGTTTTTTCCCATCCGACAATACGATCCAGACTATCCAAAGCAAATACTGGAAGTCCCGCTACTGGCTCCCCTGCTCTACCCGCACCTTGGCTTATTAGTCCAGCAATGAATCCGATGCCGCCAGAGTTAAAGCCAGTAATGACCTTATGAACGTAAGACACTGTATCGCAGAAGTCTGTGTTCATGAAATCCGCGATTTGCACCGAATTTTTCTCATCATAATAAGTAGGAATCAAATTTGGCCATGTGCTAAAATTCGGATTCACCTTTACATAAAATGAACTATCCACAGGATTGTAAGAAAATTCTCCGTTGGCATTTGTAACCGTTGAATCAAGTAGATATACAGAATCTAATGCCGCGCTCACTCCAATGAAATAAACTGTGCTGGATGAAACAGGCAACCCCGTGGTATCTTCTGCCACTCCTAGAAGTAAGTTTTGTGTTACAAAGACAGTTGAACTATCGAAATTCACACATCCATTGGCATCCGTTCCATGAACGTAGTAGACCTGTTCTTGACCGATGATTCCATTTGTTGTATCGCTTGAAGGACTCACCAGCCCAGTGGTCGGAGTCCATTGATACGATGACGCACCACCTGTTACAGTCAACTGAAATTGTTGACCTGCACAAACATTGGGATCCGCACCTGCTGTAACATTCGGAAGTGAATGAACTATGAGTTCGATGGTATCAGTGGTGGAACAATTGGAATCTGTTGAAATCGAATAAATAAAACCAACGGTTCCAGCTTGAGTCAACCCTGCTGTAGCCGAATCGACCGTATCTACATAAATCATGTTTGCTGTGTCAGTCCACAGGATATCGTAAATGCTGGCATTTTGCACATCTACTTCCAACGTAACCTCACTACCTAAACAAGCCGCACCTGTGACTGTATGTGTCGCATTCAAATAAGTAACAACATCCACAAAAAAGGTATCAACAATAAACAGTCCACCAGTTTCCCAAACCGTTGCTGCATAAGTAGTCGGTGCAGTAGGCGACAACTCAAATTCGCTGCAGGATGCATTTAAGCATTGATAGGTTTGAGAAGTAAGCGGTGAGCCAGAAATCACTGCTAATTGCACCACAGAATCGTTTTGGTATTCGAACTCTTGCCATTGGCCAAGACAAATATTTAATGAATCGTAGTTTGTACAAGTGGATTTGATGAAAAAACTGAATGTTCGTACCGCATTGATCGGACAGAAATTATCGACCGAGGAAACGGTAAACATCAAGGGATTGTAATAAGTCTGATAAGAAGGGCAAACAATATGAAGTGTATCTGGATTTGTGCCTGTTGCGTTCCACGTGGCATTCGGAATGAGCTGATCTATGTTACAAGATGTATTGATCGAGTCCACACTGAGGTTACCCGAAGAATCGTAATCGGCAATTACAATGTCAAATTCAAATCCATCATTGCTGCATACATCGATGGTGACCGAGTCAATTAACGTAGCACCGCTCAAATTTGAATAGGTAGCCTCCGAAACTGGCGGCAGATTGTTGCAACTGTCCGTTACAAAAAACTGAATATCTCTATGCACCTCACCTTTTAATAATCCAGACTGTTGATCATATTCCGAAATGGTAACTGCCACGGCATAGTTGGCATAATTGTATCCTGGAGGGATATCTGCAGTAAAGGTCAATTCACCAGTATGATTGTTAATGGCCACATCGCCAGGCAGTGGATCAAATGCGGAAAATGTATCGTATCCAGCAATTTGACTGTAATTTATTGAGCTGAACACCCCATTAACATATGAATTAAATGCAGTGTCCAATTCCCACCACAAGCTGTCTCCGTCAATATCATATCCTGACCAGCCGTAGTGCACCTCTTGACCCTCGCAAAAAACAGGAATTGGATTATTTGGATCAACATTTACTGAAGTATTCTGAGGAAAATTACCCGTTTTCAATCGAGCATAGCTTACAATACTGGGCTGACTTATATAGTTCACGCCTGTATTTCTTGCTCCTGAGGCATAAACCATAATCCAGTTATCGCATTGTACACTTCCGAAAAGTGTGGAGTCCATAACGATAGTATCTCGATAAATACCTTGCTGTATTCCGAGCAGACCACAATTACCCACTATACATGAATTTTGAGTTTGATTCAATGAAGCGCATATAGGAGACACATCGCGAATGGTATCGGAATAAGCTATTCTATTTAATTGGTAAGAATTATCCTCGCAACGCAAATAATAGGATGCCGTATTTCCTATTCCAGCTGCGCCAGTGCAATTACCATTGTTAAATGCTGTGCCCCCGCAGTATCGGTAAAAATCTAGGTAAACCACGAACGTATCACCACCAATATTCTCATAGGTGATGTTCATGCCTAATATGTGAGTTGCTTTTACTTCTGTCGTAGCAAATACGCTAAGTAAGAAAGTAATTTGTAAAATGAACAGTAGCTTTTTCATGGGCATGCAGTTAGTAGATTATAACGTTTTGACGGATAAGTTAAAAATGAGTTGCTCTGGTACGAAATGATTTCAGCTTGTTCGAAGGCCTAATTCAAAATCAACTCCTTCACAGAAATCAGCTCCTCATCGGTATAAAACTCGAGCAGGTACAACCCTGATGCAAGACCATCCAGAGTTATGGTGCCCATTTTCGCATTGATTGAAAATATTCGATGTTCGCTTCCAAGTACATCCTTGAGTCTTACATATGAAATGTATTTATCCGAAACTATATTAACCTCATTATGAGTGGGATTTGGATAAACTTCGAATTTGAAATCATCTGATGTAGAAATTCCTTTTGGCTTGATCAATTCTAATCGATTAGAATACAAAATGAATTCTAAGTCGTCCACTTCATTGTACTCTTCGGTCAATGTGATCATTGGAGCCAAATTGTTTTGAATCAACCAACGATCTACGTATACCAAGTAATCGCCATTGCTTAAGTCATCAAATCTGAATTCGCCATTTACATCTGTTTTGGTATGTGCGATTGGAGTTTCTTCATCACTCATCAAAACAATATCAACTCCAGGTACGGGATCGCCCACTGCCCTGCCCGCTCCTTGACTCACGATTCCAGCGATGAAACCGGGTCCACCAAGGTTGACACCACTTTGTAGTTCATGCGTCAATTCCAGTGTATCGCAATAATCTGGATAGATGAAATCGGCTTGCGGAACCGTCACCTTTGAATCATAATATGTTGGAAGGAGAAGCGGATATGTATTTATGTCCGGAGATACTTTCAACAAGAAGGAATCTATTCCTAATGAAAAGGTGAAATAGCCCGCGGCATTTGTTACCGTGGAATCTATCGCATAGACCGAATCTTGTCCAGCATCAAATTGAATGCGGTAAACCTTGGAGCTGGTTACTGGATTTTGCGCGGTATCCAATGCCTGTCCGATTAACACGGTAGGATCTGTAAGTACCGTCAAGGTGTCAAATACAGAACAGCCTCCTGTCATGGTGTTTGAAATAAGGTATGTGGTAGAATTGAACGGATTGACCTCAGCCATATTACAAGGTCCGTTTATGCAATTAAACGTTTGCGTGCTCAGGGAATCTCCGTTAAGCACAGACCAAGTTGAGAAGGAATCGGCTTGCGTCATGACCGTATCCCATGCGCTATAACATCCGAGAACAGTTTGGTTTGTCGATCCAATGCTGCGGATGCGAACCGCTCTTGATGTTTGTCCAATCATAGGGTTATGGCTATCCATCGCTTTAACTATGATGTCAATCCCGTATTCGTATTCTTTATTAATTACTGCGTTAAGAGTAGCTGTTGTGGGATTGATACCGGTTTGAGTAACGCTGTAATAATCTGCGATAAATTCGAGATTGCTGGTCACAAAAAGTGTGTCAGTAAGGTCCGGATCATCGAAAGTCACATCAAAAGAAAACGTATCGCCTGCACAAACACGAAGGGCGAGAGAATCTGTTTGTTTCGCATGTTGGGGGTTGTCCAACCCTAAAAACAACGGATTGTTATTGCCCGGGAATGGCAGGACAAAAAACACAATATCTCGATAAGTACTGCCTTTAAAAATTCCAGAACCCGGCTCCCACTCATCCGTTCGAATATTCAACGCATAAGGAGAGTGATCATATCCAACAGGAATAATTGGGTTATATTCAATTTGTCCTGAACTTGCATTTATCGAAAAGTTAGGCATTGGGCTGTTATAGGAGTTTCCAGATGTAAATGAAGCCGATACATTATTGATGTTCCAAACGGTATCGAGTTCATAGGTTAAACTGTCTCCATCAGCATCGAAGCGGGCCACACTAAAATTGTAGCTCGCACTATCAATAAATCCACCAGGGATATCATATCCAAATGACTTAGTTGATGTCAAATTTGACAAATTCGATAAGTCGATATCCACCCAAGTAAAATAGGATGGTTGGCCATTTAGGTTTTGGGTTGCTATACGAGCCCCATTAGTAAAACTAATTCGAACTGTATCGCACCCTATGTTTAAGAACCCAACCGGAACAACGGTATCATAAGTGGCAATTCGATATCCTGTATATCCATTGTTACCGGATGTGCCGCATGAGTTATAAGATTGCCCAGAATAGCTGAATACTGGAATCTCAACTACTGACTTCAATGGCAAGTACATTGCCATTTGGTTAAACGTTCCAGTACAATAACGGCTTACAGCCAATAGATTCGGAATCTGAGGATTTCCCCCTGTCCAAATTGTTCCTCCACACCAATCTATATGCTCTGCTCTAATTAAAACATTTGAATCTCCTACATACTCATAGGTTAATTCCGTTGAAATTTGATGTGTAGCCTGGGCTATTCCACTGGAGAATAGTATAATAAAACAAAATAGAAAAAGACGCATAATAAATTGAGGTTTGATGGTCAGACGAAACAGAAGAATTTTTAGTTGTCCATCTAACCTTTTGAAGTCAATCGCTCCAATCTTCTCAAAACAGGTGGATGAGAATAGCTGACAAAAACAACATACGGATGTGGTTTAAGATTACTAAGATTTTCCGCAGTCAGTTTTTTAAGACCCGAAGCCAAGGCTTCACCATTAAAGGTGTCGCGGGCATAGGCATCGGCTTCGAATTCGTTCTTTCGGCTGAGTATGTTCATGCCAATTCCAATGACCGTGCTTATGGGTGAAAAGATGATTCCAAAAGCAATGATTCCCACATGGAAGCTTCCTTCTTTGGCTCCTAATGCCATTGAAAAAGCCTCTTCACGAAGGAACAAGCCTAAGACAAACAACATCACACCGGTTTGGATAATGCTCAGAATCAATGATTGACGCGTGTGTTGCTTTTTGTAATGTCCGATTTCGTGGGCCAATACGGCAACAATTTCTTCGGTGGTCATTTGTTCGATTAGCGTATCATACAACACGATCTTTTTCTTTGGACCAAGGCCGCTAAAAAAGGCATTGGATTTACCGCTTCGTTTCGATCCGTCCATGACAAACAAATTGGTCAACTTGAATCCGACTTTGTTGCAATATTCTTCGATGGCAGTGCGCAACTCACCCTCTTCTAACGGAGTAAACTTGTTAAACAAGGGCATGATCCAGCTGGCCGCAAACATGGTCATGAACAATGAAAACACCGTCATCACCGCCCAGGCAGTAATCCAGAAATAGTCACCCAATGCATAATAAAACCAGATGATCAAAGCACCAATAGGTATGCCGATTACGGCAGAAAGTACCGCTCCTTTCACCATATCAAGGATGAAGGTTTTTACTGTGGTTTTATTGAACCCAAATTTCTCTTCGATAACGAAGGTGCTATAAACACTAAAGGGCAATGATATAATGGATGAACCCAATCCTAACACTCCGAAGAAAGCTAATGCTAACCAAATGTCATTTTCAATGTATTGCCTCAACCAGATATCGATGGCTCCAAACCAGCCCATGATCAGCATGGCTAATGAAATGACAATACTGATGAACGAACTGATCGTCCCTACCCGGCTGTTTGCCTTGTCATACTCCAACCAAGTAGCGTATCGCTCTGCGTCATAGATTCCTTCGGCATCTGGCGGTAAGGTCGGTGACTTGGCTTTATCGTTCAGATAGTCCAGCCACTTGTCAAACAGAAAGCTGAGTACCGTTATGATAATCAGCGTATAATACACTCCTACCATCATCTTAAAATGAATTTATATACGGCATTCAAGTATTCGGGATAGCCCATGACTGTTGGAACATCTCCGTGCTCGCCTCCTTCAATTCGATGAGCTTCAGAATACGATCCTCTGTAATTTCCGAAAACAGTTTCCCCGTGTGTATCCATCCGAATAAAGCTGTCATCTACTCCATGGATCCAGAAAAAGGGCTCTTCTACTTTCTTAATTTCATCTCCATTGTTGATTTGGAGACTGGTGAAATACGAACCCGGCAAACTCAAACCACTCGCATCTTCTACAAACACATCATCGCTTGCGAAACAAGACTCTAACATCAGTTTGGAAGGTTGCAAGGTTCTTGGGTTGGCTGTGAGCTCCGTGGCTGGGGCGCTTCCCAAGCTGAAACCATAAATCACTAATCGATCATCGGTCAGCCCCATTTGCTTTAGCCAAAGCATGCAAGCATCTACATCTTCATACATACCCTCTTCAGTGGCCGGTCCTTCACTCAAACCAAATCCGCGATAATCCATGGCCAAAACTCCATATCGATTCTTGCCACCAACGTTCGCAAGTAATTTGATACGAGGCCAATAGAAATCCAAGTGATCTCGATTGCCATGACAATACAAGATAATTGTGTCCGTGGCTATATCTGCGATATTACCAAGGTAGACGGCATGAATTTTTTTGTCATCTCCTGAAGGATGGCTTTGAAAAGTAAGCGGATGAATCATCGAATCTGCGATGGTATATTCCGGCCCGACTTCAATTTCTACTTCTCCTTCGTAGCTATCATAACCATAAGCTTCGATGCTTGTATCGGGATTATACAGAAATGAATCTAGCCTGAGGCAAGAGCTAAAAACCAACAGAAATGCTATGATTATTAGATTTCTCATTTTCCTATTGTTCTGCTTACTCCAAAATAAAAACCGATGGTGCCATTGCCACCTGGGGAAACAAAGTCAACCACAGATGGCGCGGTTTTATGCTGAAAACCGAGGTATTTAAACTCAGTGAGGTAACTCCATCGCTCTAAATTGAACTGATGTCCGACAGTGATCCAAGGCATGAGTTCGTTTGTTTGTACTTGTCCGTGTGCTTTTTGCTTGAACAATTCGATCCAAGTGCCCAAACCACCATAGAGCAAGTGTTGTTTCGATTCACTGTATTGCCACCAAGTAGTCGCCTCTAATTGCGGATAGGTTCGAAAGTTGTTTTCGTATAAATCATACAAGACGTGTATTCCAGGAGTCGCAGTTAACCCGAAACGCTCCGATTTGCTCTGGTATGCCCGGATGCCCAATGAAACATCTGATTGTAAGACTCCAAATGCTAAACTGGTGGTGTGCATCCCTACTGAAAGCGTCACATTGGAATCTACTCCCTGGGCGTAGTTCACTGAAGTCAATGGCATGGGAATGGGCGCGCCTGCATAGATGATTCCTGGCCCACCCAATCCAGCGCTCAATTGTTTTTCGCCCTTTTCCAAAGGTTTGATGACCCGTGTTGCATTGCACGAGGCAAAGAACAAAATCAATGAGTATAGGATGAAGCTTCTAATAGTAGCCATTGTATTTTCTAAGAAACCATTCGAGAGCTGCAAAGAAAGCTATTAAAAGAGCAATCCATTTCCATTCAATGATGCTCAACCATTCTTTTGAGGTGTGAATAACTGGCTTTGCCGTGTCCAAGTTTTGAAGCTTAGCGGCAAGCCCCCCCTCTTGACCATTGTAGAATACTTCTCCCCCATTCTTGTTCGCCCAGCGACTCAAGAAATTGAAGTCTGCTGTGGTTTGCACAAACTCTGCCTTGTTTTCTGCTACCAGAAATTCCCCACTCTGATTGAATGACTCACCTTCCACTTGAATGGTAGCTTGCCAATTATAGCTTCCGGGGGCCAATGCACCTACGTTCAGTTTATAACCATTTCCGCTGCTTAAAAACCGAAAATCCTGCTCGATATTTAATGAATCTTTGATGACCATTCGCAAATCACCGTCATTATTCAGCTCGTACGATTCGTTGTAATATTCTCCTTCAAATTTAATCTCTACTCCCTCATCAATTTTCTCTGGTGCTTCAATAGCCAAGCGCGTTCGCTTTTGTTTCAACGCTAAGTATTGGACCGTTTTCACCAACATTTTGTCCGTCCAGTCAGCATCGAATTCCATGCGCTCGAACAATCGCCATTTCCACCAGCCCTCGCCCAGAACAATTGCGCGTTTCCAACCCTCTGTGCTAGTGAAACCCATCAAAGGGCGATCTGAGTTAATAGATCCAATGCGCTGATTCAGCAAAACTTGTCCATCGCCCAATAAATTGTAATCTCCAAAAACCACATTCAACGGTGGAAAGCGATGCAAGTTTTCATTTTCTGGCGCTTTGAATAAATTAAAGCCATCGTTAACCCAAGCCGAGGCCATATCAGTGGTCGTTCGCATGGTTTTGAATTCCAACCCCAAATTCAACCGTTGAAAATGAACCCAACTGATGCTGGGCGTCACTATGCTTAAGACAGGGATTTGTTTGTCACGAATGGCTTTGACCCGATTTAAATCATTTGCATCGGTAGGAATACCGTGAAGAATGGCTAAATCGATCGCCTCTAAATCTTCATTCCAATCTTCCAACAAATGCACCTTTACTTCGTACTGATCATTTGTTTCAATGGCAGTTTTAATGGCTGCCACATCTGGATGTGGAGCTTTCGCAATAATCACCACTTGCGTTCTATTGTCTAAAACATCGATAAAGGTCTCTGCCGTATTGTTAGAAATGTTTTTTTCATCACCATGCGGCTCAATGCTCAGGGTAAAGCGATTCAACCCAATTTGATCTGCCTCTAGTTCGAATATATATTCTCGCGCTTCCAACGAATTCACGATTTCTGAAGCAACTCCATCTACCTTCTTTCCATTCTTAAAAAGGGTCAACCACGCTAGATTTCCTTGCATACGCTTTGCCTTGTATCGAACCTTGATTTGGAATTTATTGCCTAGGAAGACCAGGTCGTTGTTTAAGATTTCCGTAATCTCAAAATCTGGCTGAATGACGGAGTCACCCAAGGCAAAAACTTCGAGCGGCCCACTTTGATTAATATCCTGATAGAACGGATCTTGTCCTAGGTTTTGTATACCATCCGTTGCTACTATGATAGCCCCTACGTTTTGATTGTAATGATCTTCGTTGATGGATTCGACAACCTTCGAATAATCCGTGTTTAGATTACTATTTCCAATGCTATCCCCTTCTCGCGCCACTTCACTGCCAAACCTGCGGTAATGAACATCATATTTTTGACCTAGGGCTTCTTTTTGACCTTCAAACCAAGTACTGAATCGATTCTGTTCTTCCGCAGTGATGGATACAGATTCATCGGCATATACCAGTAAGAGCGGTTTTTCGACCTCATTCAGCATTGAGATCACAAAGGGTTCGAGCAGCAGAAAAATCAAAGCGAACAAGACCGTTGCCCTCAATAGTGAAGTAGCAGATTTCAGCGCGGCAGACCAATCCTCAAATCGATCCGATTCCCACCGATTTCTGAACCAATAGATCCACCATGCCACTAGACCTGCGAAGGGTAAAGCGAGGATGAGCCAATATGGAGAATGTTCGAAGGAAAGTTCCAATGAATAAAATTTACCGTAGGTTACAAAAAGCTAAAGGTAGAATGATCGTTGATCATCCTACCTTCAAAAAACACAAATATTGATAAGCTGTTTAGGTTAACATGCCGCCATCCACATTGATCACTTGACCCGTGATGTAAGCAGACATATCGCTCGCAAGGAATAAGGCTAAGTTAGCCACATCGTCAGCAGTTCCACCTCGTTTTAATGGAATAGCATCTCTCCAAGTTTGAACCATGGCTTCATCTAAAGCTCCCGTCATTTCGGTTTCAATAAAACCAGGGGCGATAGCATTTGATCGGATATTTCTAGAGCCCAACTCTAACGCCACTGATTTCGTAAACCCGAGGATACCGGCTTTGGATGCCGCGTAGTTCGACTGACCCGCATTTCCTTTCACACCCACCACCGAGCTCATATTTATAATGGAGCCGCTCCTTTGCTTCAACATGGTGCTCTGAACTGCCTTGGTCATATTAAATACCGACTTCAGGTTAGTGGTCATCACCTCGTCCCATTGCTCTTCGCTCATTCTCATCAACAGGGTGTCTCGGGTGATCCCAGCGTTATTGACCACAATATCGATGCGCTCGAACTCTTTCACAATGTCGGCAACGATGGTTTCACACATCTTGTAATCAGCCACATCAAACTTGTATCCTCGTGCTCTTACTCCTTTGGCGAGTAAATCATGCTCCAAAGCCTTGGCTTTTTCATCGCTGCTTACATAGGTGAAGATGACATCTGCACCTTGATCTGCAAATAGCTCAGCGATCCCTTTTCCAATGCCTCTTGTAGCCCCAGTAACGATGGCTACCTTATTCTCTAATAATTTCATCGATTTCAATTTGAGCCCCAAAGAAAATGAATCGTTGCTTGCGAAACTAATTTTCGATGAATAGGTGAATTAAAACGCTTAATTAATCTATTTTTGAGATTAGCCGAGTGAACAAACGAAAAGTTATACTAGCCCTCAGTTCAATCATCCTGTCGATGCCCCTTTGGTCGCAATGGGCAGTAATTGATCCATATCAAACAGGAAGTGCCATTGGAGTGCTTTTTCCACAGTTTAATGGGTGGCATGGTAGTGGGCAACTTGGTGGTTTCACACAACAAAAATGGAATGGTTTTGAAGGTAGGCCTCAGAACTACCACATGTTTGGTGATCTCTATATCCCCAAAGCGAATTCATCGTTGGGAGGAATTGTATACACTGAAATATTCGGTCAAACTCAAAGCAGGGTAGCAGCTTTTAATTTCACGTATCGAATTCATATTGGAGATTTGTATTTGCTTCCTACGATAGGTTATCAACGACATCAGTTTGTTTATAAATCGAATAGCAGTTTCCCTGTAGATGGAATTTCTAGTCAAGGTATCTCTGAAACACATACTGGAAATCAACTGAACGGAGGCCTTGGTTTCATCTATGATAAGTGGTACGGTACCATTCACTACAATGGATATTCGAATATTAACCCTAAATGGATTTCAACATCGCTGGCCAATCAACCTTGGTCAACCTCATTTTCTATCCCGGCATATTATTCGGCTATTTGCGGCCGATCCATTACAATCAAAGAATGGACATTTTATAAAAGCATTATCGCACGAAGCAATCTCAGGTCAATACAGCTTGACTTTAATTTCAACGCCTCATACAAGCGCTGGATGGGTGGTGTTAGATATATGTTGACTGATGGATTAGCTCTTGGAGTCGGATACGATTTTTTAGATCGATATCGCCTTTCTTATTCGAATGTAATTGGACTTAGCAGGATTAGAAGAGGTAGTAACGGCACGCATGAGTTAGCCTTCCGCATATTGCTGAACAGCAAAACAGATCATCGTATTCTCAAAAACTTCGCTTTATTCTAAAGCTTATGAATAAGTCAACGCTACTTATCTTAGGTTTTTTGATGACTGCGATTGTCGCAATGAGTCAATCACGAGTGAATTTCCAACAGCAAATGGCCACGCCAACATACTTCTTTCCTGAACTGGCGGGTTGGCATGGTGGCTTGCAAGTAGCTACACAATATCGGAATCAGTGGCCAGGTATTCCACACACGTTCGTCTCGTATAACGTCAATGTAGATGGCTATTCAAACAAACTGCACTCTGGTTTTGCCTTCAATGCAATACACGATCGTTTTTCTACTGGCCTTATAAATAATAACCGCATAGAATTCTCATGGTCCCCAAAAGTGGTTGCAACCAGTGGTTTAATCATTATGCCTGCCCTATCCCTGCAATATTCAAATACCTCAATCGATTGGTCGCAATTAACCATTAATTCCATTCCTATATATATTGACCCTACTCAAATGCCAATGAGCCAAAATGTTGGATACCTGAGTCTAGGAGGAGGTTTGGGAATAATCTATAAAGAGGCCTTTGGTGTAGTGCATGTGCATGACATCAACCAACCCAATATGAGTTTTTACTCTGCGTCAGAATCCCGAGTTCCGAGAATGTACTCGACCACCATAGGACGTATATTCACACTGAACAACTTCAAACTAACACCAAGCCTTGCGTATCACTATTCAGGAATGCTGAATACAGCGATTTTGAACTTTAACGCACAGTATAAATGGATATATATTGGCACGCAATACCGTCACAACAATACACTTGGTTTTGCTGTAGGTGCTGAATGGGATTGCTTACGATTCTCCTATTCTTATGACATTACTACCTCACGTCTTGGTAATCAAACTCTTGGCTCCCACGAACTGGCCATGCGTATTTGGCTGTTCAAAGACAAAGTAAAAAAGCAGTTTTTGTCTAATTTGCCTTTGATGTGAAACGAAAATCATGAAAACTTTAGTTTCTCTATTAATTGCGTTTATGGTTTTCTTCGTTTGCTCTGGACAATCGATAAAGAATTACTCACAGCAAATGGCAACGCCAACACAAAACTTTCCTGCCCTCGCTGGTTGGCACGGAAGTTTGCATACAAACCTTCAAGCTAGAAATCAATATTCAGGACTTCCTGTTAGCTACGTCACATTGAATGCAAACATTGATGGTTTTATAGATACCATAAGGTCGGTATTTTCGTTAAATCTAGCCCATGATCGATTAAACACAGGTTGGGTTTTGAATGAAAGTTTAGAAATGATTTGGACACCAAAACTGGTCCTTCGGAATGAACTAGTTCTTATGCCAGCTTTGTCTTTTAAATCTTCTCAAACTGCCATTGATTGGACTAGATTTAATTTAAACACATATCCACAGTTTAATAAGCCCACATTAGTTCCACAGCGGGAATCTGTCAGATATAACGCTTTTGGAGCAGGGTTTGGAATCATTTATAAAGAGACCTTTTTTGCATCACATATTCATGACATTAATCAGCCCAATATTTCCTTTTATGATAGCGATGAGCACCTTGTTCTCCGAACATATTCTTTTTTACTAGGCCATGTTTTTACTTTCGATGATTATAAAATAACCCCTAGTTTATCATACCATAATCAAGGCAACCTGAACCTCGTAAGTCTTGCCTGCAATGCACAATACAAATGGATATATGTTGGAGCGAAATATGACTTTAATGGCTTGGCTGGAGTGGCACTTGGAGGTGAAATTATGCAACGTTTCCGCTTCTCCTATTCGTATGACATTACTACCTCACGCCTTGGTAATCAAACTCTTGGCTCTCACGAATTAGCCATGCGTATTTGGCTTTTCAAAGACAAAGTGAAAAGGCAGTTCTTGTCTAATTTGCCTTTGATGTAATGGTCCGAAACTATTAAGCATAAAAAAAGCCGATTCAAATATGAATCGGCTTTTTATATCTGATTTCTTTTCGTTAGGCAGTCACTCCCATGATCTCAGCCATGATCTTTCCGATCTCGGCTGGAGAGTCCGCCACACTTAAGCCGCATTCTCTCAAGATTTTCATTTTGGCTGCAGCTGTATCATCCGCACCACCAACGATGGCCCCTGCGTGACCCATTCTTCGTCCTTTTGGCGCTGTTTGACCCGCGATAAATCCAACCACAGGCTTTCTGTTGCCATCCTTTTGAATCCATCGGGCTGCATTGGCTTCAAGGTTTCCACCAATCTCCCCGATCATTACGATACCATGTGTTTCTGGATCGTTCATCAAAAGCTCGACCGCTTCTTGTGTCGTAGTTCCGATGATAGGATCACCTCCAATTCCGATGGCCGTTGAAACTCCCATACCTGCTTTCACCACTTGATCCGCAGCTTCGTACGTCAAAGTTCCTGACTTAGATACGATTCCAATATTTCCTTTTTTGAAAACAAATCCGGGCATGATACCCACCTTCGCTTCTCCTGGTGTAATCACTCCTGGGCAGTTAGGACCGATCAATCGGCAATCCTTATCGCTGAGGTATTCTTTCACCTTCACCATGTCATTCACCGGAATTCCTTCCGTGATACACACAATTACCTTAATCCCCGCTTCAGCCGCTTCCATGATCGCATCGCCAGCAAAGGCTGGTGGAACAAAAATGATACTCACGTTCGCACTTGTTTTTGCAACCGCATATGCCACTGTATTGAACACAGGTTTATCCAAATGCGTTTGACCGCCTTTGTTTGGGGTAACACCACCAACCACGTTGGTCCCGTATGCAATCATTTGCTCTGCGTGGAATGTTCCTTCGCTTCCTGTGAAGCCTTGAACAATAACTTTTGAATCCTTATTTACTAGTACACTCATGCCTTTTGAATTGGTGGCCGAAAATAGCTATTCGAACAATGATTGAAAAGATTAATCGAGGCTTTTGTCTTTAAGATATTATTAGTCAATTCGTAGAGTGCGAAATCGATGGATAATTACAGTAATCTCCTTGCTCTTGTCATGGGCATTGCAGGCGCAAATCCAGTATCGAACCATCGAGGTCGGAGCATTGGGTGGAAAAATGCTGGACATCTATCCGAATTTCCCCAGTCGAGGTTTGCACCGAGCCGTGATTCTCTCATACTCTCATCTCAGAGACACTCAAGCCAATCGTGACTTTGGCAGACCTACAGCGGGAGCTACGCTTTCTTTTCATGATTTCGGAAACGCAAAAGTTATGGGCTATGGCATTGGCTTGCAATTCGAAATGACCTTTGCGCAGCGATTGACTGAAAAATTCTACTTGATTGAAAAATTCAGACCTGGGGTGGTGTATAGCACAAAGCCGTTTCACTACCTGGACAATCCCAAGAATATCGTGATGGGTTCCTCCTTCGCTGCACTCATGGGAGCAACGATGGGCATTCGGTATTCCATATCAAAAAGATTAAGCACTTGCCTTGAAGCAAGTATTTGGCACAGCTCAAATGGACATACGACTCTTCCCAATGTTGGGATGAACTCGCCCCTGGCCATGATTTCCATGCGATATGTATTTAGCGAGGATAGTGTGTCCGTAAATCACCGAGTTCCAGGGACGAATCGCTTTCTCAGTCCTTGGAGTCTGACCATCGGAGGCGCTTATGGAATCAACGAGGCTGGAGGTACAACTCAGCCGGTAAACGGTCCATTGTATGCCAAGGGTTTAGCCTCCATAGGTGTAGGCTACACCTTCAGAAGAATTCACCGAGTGACTCTGGCGATGGAGGGCTATTATGACAATACTTACCGACTATGGAATGAATCGCAAGAATGGGTCAAGGAGGATGAGTTTGTGCAATCTTCGGCCCTAATGATCCTGCTAGGACATGAATTCATTTACAATCGATGGGCGCTGGTTATAAATGCAGGTGTCAATGTTTACAATCCTACCCTCAATAGAATCGTGGGTGATATTGAAGCGAACACCGCTCCGAATAAAATCAAACGATGGATTCCCGGTAGATTCGCCATTCGGCATTATATCTGGAAACCTAGAAAAGGTCGTGCTTCACTTTACGCCCAAGCTGGAATCAAATCAAACTTTGGTCAAGCAGACTTTTTAGAGTTTGGATTGGGAATGACTTTTAAAGGTTCGAAAAAGGTATGCGATAAACCTCTCCCATCTCCGTCCCCACTATAAAATGATCGGCACCGATCCAAACATCGAGCAAATCTTGTTGTGTTTCCAAATTATACCACTGCCATGACTCTCCGTTCGAGCTGTGTGCTAATCTCCCATCTTGCGCCACGATTATAAAATGCCCGTTTTTATAGCGCATTCTATTGACATAATGAGCACCCTTTGGGTTATGCACCTCAGCCCATGATTCACCTCCATCTTTTGTTTTCATGACCCGACCATCATAGGTAACTAACCAACCTGAATTGTTAGATTCAAAGGTCATGTCCGCAATAAATACACCTTTCAAGTCTATACGCTGCCACACTGAATCAGAGCTGGTTTTTGTGAGTAACATTCCATTTCCACCAACCCATGCCCTCCAAGAATTGCTATCCTGAAAAGTAGCCAGCGCTCTTAATTCATGATCTATTTCTAATGGGTTCCAACTTCTGGTCGAGTCTGAACTTTGATAGATCACCCCTTTGCTCAATTCGCCACCGACAATGGCTAAAAAATCCGTTCCAACGCGTTCCATTTTCCGAATTGGATGCTGGTACAAATCCCCTACCCAATCTTTTTCGTTGAAATAATAGGGTTCGAAATGGATTAAATCCATCGATTGATTGATTTGTGCTTGATCCAAACCTATCCAATACCTTCCAGCAAACTCTCCAATCGAGTAAACAGGGCTCTTAAAGTTGGACTTGACAAGAATAAAATTCATCTCGTCTATATGCGCCACAGAGATGAAACCTTCGGCACTTTTATCTCCGCCTCCAGCCACAATGGTATCTCCAAAAGATCGTAAGACCCGAATTGGTGCGACTCCTTCAAAGGGAATTTGCTCGAATTCTAAGGTTTTCGCATCCTTATCGCAGGAGCTAAACGCAAAAAGTGTGAGTAGGAACAGGATAGAATTGGTCTTCATCTGAAGATCAAAGGTATTGTGCGAGGTTCAAAGTACATTTGCGCCCGCAATGCAAAGTCAAAACACCATCGCAGCCATAAGTACACCGCATGGAGAAGGTGCCATCGGTATTATTCGATTGTCCGGTAGGGAGGCATTGAACATATGCTCGAAACACGTATCGTCTAAGGTCTTAGAACAACCCGCCAATCAATCGAGTTTTTATCGTTTTAAGATTGGTGAGAGCACTTTAGACGAGGTTGTATTAACCGTTTTCCGGGCGCCTCATTCCTATACAGGTGAGGACATTTGCGAAATCTCTTTTCACGGCTCGAGCTTCATCCTCAATCAAGCAATGGAAGCCTTGATCGCATCAGGCGCAAACCTTGCCTCTCCGGGGGAGTTTACTCAACGAGCCTTTTTGAATGGCAAGATGGATTTGAGCCAAGCGGAAGCTGTGGCGGATTTAATTGCCTCCGAATCAGAAGCAGAACATCGATTGGCCATGAATCAAATGCGCGGAGGATTTTCGCAAGAAATCAATCTCTTGCGCGAGGAGTTGATCAATTTCGCTAGTTTGATTGAGCTAGAGTTAGACTTCAGCGAGGAGGATGTGGAGTTTGCAAACCGAGATGAATTGCAGGCGCTTATTGAAAAGATCCAAGGATTTGTGACCAAACTGATCGAATCGTTTCGATTGGGTAATGCGGTAAAAAATGGCATTCCCATTGCCATCATTGGTAAACCCAATGCAGGTAAATCAACCTTGTTGAATGCCCTTTTGAATGAAGATAAAGCGATAGTCTCCGAAATTGCAGGAACTACTCGCGATGCCATCGAAGATGTGGTAAACATAAATGGCATTCGATTTAGATTCATTGATACGGCCGGGATCCGAGAAACGGATGACATCATAGAATCCATTGGAGTGAAACGCAGCTATGAGAAAATGCTGAGTGCTTCGGCCGTGCTCTATTTATTTGACATTGCCGAGTCAAGCGAGGAACATATAAAAAGCATCGAAATGATTCGCGAAAAGTTGTCTAGCAATACGCGTCTTTTGGTCGTTGGCAACAAATCAGATCGATGCAAGAACGCCCACCAAGTGGATGTTTTGATCTCAGCAAAAACAGGTGAAGGCTTAGATGAATTGAAAGACGCTTTAGGTTCCTTGATTGAAATTGGAAACTTGGGTAAGGGCGATACGGTTGTCACGAATACGCGGCACTTGGAAGCATTGAAAGCCACTAATAACGCATTGGAATCTTCATTAACGGCACTTTCTAGTGGTTTGTCGGGCGACTTAGTAGCAGCTGACATCCGCGAAGCGCTGCATCATTTAGGTAGCATCACGGGCTCCATCTCAGCCGATGATTTGTTGGGTAATATTTTTGGAAAGTTCTGTATCGGAAAGTAACCACCACAAAACAAACAAACACAAAACAAATAAGAAACCTACTAAAGCCCTCTAATACAGGGCTTTTTTAATACTTAAAACTATAGGTTTGTTTTGTGTTAATAGTTGTTTGTTTGTGGAATATCTGTACCTTTTTTGTACCTTATTATGGGTTGAAAGGCAAATTTGTACCTCAACCCATTTTTTAGGTTTACAAACTTGACACTTTTAAACACTTTAATACAGTATAGTACAAAATGAGTTCAAATATTAAGATACAACGTATTTGCCAGCATTGCGGTAATGAGTTCACAGCACGAACCACCACCACGCTGTACTGTTCACACCGTTGCAATAGTGCAGCATACAAAGCAAAACAAAGGGCTGGTAAGGTTGAGCAAAGCAATAAGGAAACCCAGCGTATAAAAAGCCAACCTATTGAGGAACTAAAGGCAAAGGAATTTTTAAGCGTTACACAGGTTTCAAAGTTAATAGGCTGTTCCCGACAAAATGTTTACAACCTTATCAATACTGGTAAGCTGAAAGCGACAAATATTTTATTAAAGAAAACCATTGTAAAGCGTTCAGACCTTGACAAACTATTTAAAGAGCCAGCCAACCGAACACCTCAACCCGAAAAGCAACCCGAACAAAAGCAGTTTGATATTTCAGAATGTTACAACCTTACCGAAGTACAAAGCAAATACGGTATTTCAGAAAAAGCCTTACAAAACCTTATCAAACGAAACAGAATACCCAAAATAAAAAAGGGCTGGTTTGCATACGTTCCGAAAACGGTAATTGACAAAATATTAAGTTAAACACGAGAGGATAAAAGACAATGGCAATAAAAGTTAAGTTAAGAGAAAAGGCAATTTCAGGGAATAGGCAAAGTTTGTATTTGGATTTTTACCCACCCATACCACTTGAAACGCCTATTAAAAACAAAAAAGGTGAAGTGGTTACCGAAACCCGAAGGGAATTTTTAGGGCTTTATATCAATGCCGAAAAGATTAAAGATAAGAACGGCAAGATTAAGAGTATTAAACTTACACCTATTGATAAACAGCATAATAAAGAAACTTTACAGCTTGCTGAACAAATAAGGCAAAAACGTGAAAACCATTTGAATAAACCTGAAATTTACACAGGGTACGAAAAGGAACAACTAAAGATTAAAGAACGGGGCGAACAAAATTTTGTTACCTACTTTAAAAGCCTTGCCGACAAACGCAAAGCCAGCAACCACGATAACTGGGTTTCAGCATACAATTACCTTGAAACATTTACAAAGGGAAATTTAAAGTTTGCCGACATAAACGAAAAGTTTTGTAATGAGTTCAAAGAGTATTTACTCACTACCAAAAGCAATAAGAGCAACAAAGTAACCCTTGCCCAAAATTCAGCCGTTTCCTATTTCAATAAACTGAAAGCAACTTTAAAGCAAGCCTATAAAGACGGGTATTTACCCAGCGACCTGAACGGCAAAATACAACCAATTAAACAAGCGGAAACGCAAAGAAACTTTTTAACCATTGAGGAACTGAACAGCCTTGTAAAAACAGAATGCAACAACCCTTTATTGAAACGTGCAGCCCTATTTTCAGCCCTCACAGGGTTGAGGTTTTCAGATATTAAAAACCTTGTTTGGGGCGAACTGGAATACATTGAGGGCAACGGGTATTTTATACAGTTCAAACAGCAAAAAACAAAAGGGGTTGAAATGATGCCTATTTCTGAACAGGCTTACAGCTTACTGGGTGAACGCAAAGAACCCACCGACAAAGTATTTGAGGGGCTTACTTATTCAGCATACGAAAACAAACACCTGTACCAATGGATTGGTGCAGCAGGAATAACAAAGGATATAACCTTTCATTGTTTCAGGCATACGTTTGCCACCTTGCAACTATCAAAGGGAACGGATATTTACACCGTTTCAAAAATGCTGGGACACCGTGAACTAAAAACCACACAGATTTATGCAAAGATTATAGACCAAACCAAACGTGAAGCAGCCGACAAAATTAAATTGGACTTGTAATGAAAAATATTGATGAATGGGTTGAATGGATGACACTAAACCCTGAATTAGCTGAAAAATATTACCCTGAAATAATGCGTGGACTAACTGAACGAATAAAGAGCAGCGAACCATTTTTTACGGCTTTAATCATTCAGAAATTACCCGAACATTTCCCGAACTGGAAAAATGAAGCCGAAAAACATTTTGGCATCAAACGAACAAAAATTATACAGGAGTATATTGACCTTATCAAAGTTGTTTTAATTGAATACGAATACCCCAGCGAAATAGAACAAAAGGCGGTTGAAAGCGTAAAGGCTGAACTTACCGAACAACTGAAATACTGGAACAGAGAACTGAAAGCCTTTCCACCTCATCAAACCGAAACGAAAACGGAGCAGGAAACTATTGAATTGAAGCCTGTACTTAAACCCGAAGCCGTACAAATTGTGTTTGATATAATCAAAGATTTTTTCAGCCCCGAACATCAAACTGAATTAAAACAAGTAATTGAAACGGGTAACAAAGCAGGTAAAAAATTGTTATTCAAAGGAAATGGGAACAGGCTTACAGATACTTTTAAAAAGCTAATTGAACACGATTTTATTACAGGTTGCCAAAAGCAGGATTTAATTAACTGGATTATTTCAAACTTTACTTTCACTCAACAAAACAAGGTGAAAGCATTTGTTTACGATACTGTTGAAAAAACTATTTCACGAAATTATTACCCTTGTAAAAGCCCTTTGATTGAAATAAAAAACGGACAAATACAAAGGACTGAGCAGCCCCGAACTAAAAAATATCAGTAAGTATAAAAAACTTTGTGCTGTTACAATACCTGAATTAAAACAGCATTGTAACCGACCTAAACACCCCTGTACCATTGCGCTATTAAATCACTAAATGATAGCAAAAATGGAAAATTTAACAGCGGGTTTAACCCTTGAAACACTGCCAAAAGCCTTTACACACCTTACCAATGAAGTAAGCGAAATAAAAAGGCTGTTACTTGAAAAGAGTAACGAACAACCAACCGAAACCGACCGTTGGTTTGACCTCAACGAACTTTGTATTTACCACCCCGACAAACCCAGTAAGCCCACAGTTTACGGCTGGGTGAACGTTGGTACTATTCCTGTACATAAAGGCGGTAAAAAGTTGAGGTTTCTAAAATCAGAAATTGACAACTGGTTAAGGCAAGGCAGAAAAAAGACGTTGGCAGAAACAGCCAGCGAAGCCGAACAATATTGTAAAACAAAAAAGGGGTAAGCTATGCAGGAACATAACAACACCCCTAATAAGTTAAGCACAAAAGACGAGGTGAAAGATTCAAATTTAAACACCATTACTCCAGCGTTTGAATTTGATAAATACGGGATCGGGGTTGAGGATATTAAAACCGAAGCAGAACAGCTATTAAAGAAAGGCAACGAAGCCAAAGAAAGTAAAGGACTTTTTACGGTAAAAACAGCCAGCCGATGGATTGAACAGGCGAAAACCCGACCTATTCCGCAAATGCTTTTTAATGAATTTTGGTTTGAGGGTGAACTATGTATTTTGTTTGCCGACACCAATTTGGGTAAGTCAATTTTAGCCGTGCAAATTGGTAACAGTATAAGCAAGGGCGAACAGATACGAGGCTTTAAATTGGAAACGCCAAAGCAACCAATTTTGTATTTTGATTTTGAGTTAAGCGACAAACAATTTGAAAATCGTTATTCAATAAAGTTTGAACAGCATTACAGCTTTGATAACAACTTTATACGGGTTGAAATAAACCCCGATGCTGTAATACCCGAAGCCCAAACCTTTGAGGATTACCTCAACCATTCATTGGAACGAAGCATTACCGAAACTGGGGCAAAGGTTTTAATAATTGATAACCTTACTTACCTCAAAAATGAAACTGAAAAGGCTAAAGATGCTTTACCCTTAATGAAACATTTGAAAGCATTAAAAAACAAATACGGGCTTTCTATTTTGGCACTTGCACACACACCAAAAAGGGACTTATCAAAACCAATTACCCGAAATGATTTACAAGGCAGTAAGATGCTAATAAACTTTTGTGATAGTTCCTTTTCAATAGGTGAAAGCCACAGCGACAAAAATTTACGCTACCTGAAACAGATTAAGCAACGGAACACCGAACAAATTTACGATGCTGAAAATGTTTGTGTTTGTCAAATTGATAAGCCCCTCAATTTCCTATTGTTTGAGTTTGTGAATTTCGGTAAGGAATGGGAGCACC
>Ga0255765_1001444_pt1 | contig 29303 bp, 27 predicted proteins | sample 041ome_8_FD_179965 | JGI IMG/M metagenome (GOLD analysis project Ga0255765, IMG submission 179965) | Coastal salt marsh microbial communities from the Groves Creek Marsh, Skidaway Island, Georgia - 041407BS metaG (version 2) | ecosystem: Environmental > Aquatic > Marine > Intertidal zone > Salt...
CTGAAAGGGTGTTAAGGCTGCCATCAATGGTCCATATATCTGCAGGATCATTTAGGTCTATTTGAGAAATAAGTAATTTAAGTTCCGTTTTATCAAAAACTTTCCAATTTACTTTTAATCGGTAGGTGCTTTCATCCTTTTTAGAAGTATTGGATTTATTTAAATATATATTCTTTCTAAATCCATCTGAGTAATCTTTTCTTAGGGTTAGTCTGTATGAAATATCATCACTTATTGGAACCGGACCTCCCCATGCAAGACCAATGTTTCTTGTACCAAAAGAGCCTGAGCTAACTTCACTGATTCCCTCAAATTGCTTAGTTGGCTCTTTTGTTTTTATATAAATTAAACCTGCCAGAGCATTAGAGCCTATTCTTGATCCTTGAGGACCTCTATGAACTTCTATTTGCTCTACATCAAAAGTTGTTGCAATGCCTCCTTGACCAGAGTAGTCAATATCATCAATTAAAAATCCTACAGCAGAATTTGGGGTTCTTTCGTATCCTGATCTCTCCCCAATGCCTCTGATTTGATAATGTCTGGCTCTAGAATCGCTGGCAGCAAAATTAAGATTGGGAACCAAAAATGAAATATTTTCAAAATGTTTTGCAGGTTGAGATTCAAGCAATGCTGTATTAAGAACCACAATGCTTGAGCTTTGTTCTAGCACCTTTGCATCACGCCAGCTGCCCTTTACAATTATTTCTTCAATATCATTAGATGATAAATCTATACTTAGTAGAGAAAAAAAAGTTAATAAAAAGATATTTTTTTTGATGTTCATGCAATTCCTCCGCCATTATTATATGGATCAGGTTCAAAGGGTTCCGGTTATGGTCTCAGGTGAATTACCACCCCTTTGCAATTAAAGAGGAGCATATTAAATTAATAAAAAATAATCTACCCAAAAAAGAATTAATGAATATTATTTTTATAATACTTTGATCTTCAATATACTTAAAAAATGAAAAACTTTATTTTAAATTTATGTACCTTAGGTACAAAAAATTTTGTGGTGTGTACCTTATTTTTTTTGTTGCTTTATGGTTGTGGTCAAGAGTTTAGTGCCCCAAATACTAGAAGCATTATTCATTATGATGAGTACCATGGACAAAAAATTAATGATCCCTACAGATGGCTAGAAAAATTTACTACTGATGAAGTCAAAGAGTGGGTAAGTCTACAAAATGATTTTTCTAGCAATTTTATTGATAATCAATATCAAAAAAATATTCAAAAAGATTTGGAATCTATTTGGACCAGTGAATATTTAAGCACCCCATATAAGGTTCAAGGTAAAACTTTTTATTACTTCAATACTGGAAAATTGCAGCAAAATATATTCATGGTAAAGGATTGCGATGCATGCAAAGAAAGGGTTCTGATTGATCCAAATCAATTTTCTATTGACGGGACAGTAGCCATAGCCACAACAAGTGTTAGCCCGGATGGTAAGTGGGTAGCTTTTGCAAAATCAGATGGAGGGTCAGATTGGCGAACATGGAAAATAATGAATATTGAAAATGGTCAAATGTTAGCCGATGAACTCAGATGGTCTAAATTTTCAGGCGCAGAATGGTCTCCAGACTCAAAAGGATTTTTCTATGTAAAGTATCCCAAGCCGAATGATCAGGAGCTGAGTGATGTCAACAGCACCCCTGCAATTATGTATCACCTGCTGCAAACTAACCAATTGCAAGATGAGTTAATTATTGAGGATAAAGAAAATCCATTGTTATCATGGTCTATTTCTGTTTCAGATGATGGTCAATTTAAAATTTTATATACCACCAAAGGGACAGATGAAAGAAACTTAATATCTGTAGGAAGATATAATGAACAATTCATTCCAATTATTGATGAATTCAAGGCAAGCTTCTCATTTATTAATAGCAATAATGGAGATTTGTTTTTTTTAACTAATCACAAAGCTCCAAATGGAAAAGTGGTTCGCCTGGATTTCAATAATCTTGATGCAGGCTTTCAAGATATTATTGAAGAGTCTGAAATGCCAATAAGAAGTGTGGATATGATCAATCAAAATTTAATTGTTCAATATCTTGATAATACTTTTTCAAGTATTAAATATTTTACTCTAGAGGGTGAAGAGAATGGATCCCTTGAAACTACCTTGCCTGGAACTATTTCTGGCTTAAGTGGAAAAAATGATGATATTGAAGTTTTTTATAGCTTCACAAACTTCACGCAGCCATCACAAATATATAAGCTGGACCTTTCAAGTAATTCCCAAGAACTGTATTGGGAGGAGAAACTAGAAAACTTCAAACCTGAGAACTATGTATCAAATATTATGTTTTACCCATCTAAGGATGGGACCCTCATTCCTTTACATGTAACTCACAGAAAAAACCAAACGATAACCCCAGATACTCCAGTTTTACTCTATGGTTATGGGGGCTTTAGCATCTCTTTGCTTCCTAGATTTTCAAAAAGATTTCTTGCATGGATGAATCAAGGAGGTGTCTTTGCGCTAGCCAATTTAAGAGGTGGTTCTGAGTATGGAAAAAAATGGCATGAGCAAGGAATGCTTCTTAACAAGCAAAATGTTTTTGACGATTTTGCGTATGCGGCAAAATTTCTCCACAGTAAAAAAATTGGATCTCCTAAATCTACAGCCATCCAAGGAGGCTCCAATGGAGGCTTGTTGGTAGGAGCGGTAATGTTACAGAATCCAAATTTATTTGGATTTGCGATTCCTCAGGTTGGTGTAATGGATATGCTTCGCTTTAACAAATTTACTATTGGATGGGGGTGGGAATCAGATTATGGTTCCCCTGAAAAATTGGAGGACTTTTTGAACTTATACTCCTATTCACCCTATCATAATATTAAAGAAGGTATCTGCTACCCTCCCACCCTTATCACAACCTCTGAGAGAGATGATAGAGTTGTTCCATCGCACTCATATAAATTTGCCGCAAGACTTCAAAATCTTCAAGGCTGTAAAAACCCTATAATGCTAAGAGTTGAATCAAGGGCCGGGCACGGCTCAGGGAAACCACGAAATAAACAAATTTCTGAAATTGCTGATACTTATGGAACAGCTTTGAACTTTATAAGTAAGAATTAGGCTGGATGAAAAAAGTCAAAAGGTATAAAGTAGTTCTCCATTTTAAATAAAAAAATAATCTATGATATATAAACTTCTATTACTTTTTTTGCTAACAATAAATTTGGATATTATTGCCGATGAAGGTATGTGGGAGCCCTATGAGCTTCCGAAATTAGAAAGTGAGCTAAGGAAATCTGGTTTTACCAAAGGCGTGTCTGAACTTAGCAATCTTTTTGAGCATCCGATGAGTGCGATAGTGAGTTTAGGCGGATGTTCGGCCGCATTTATATCACCCGAAGGTCTGATAGCAACTAATTATCACTGCATTGAAAGCTCTTTTCTTCAGTACAATTCATCTGATAAACAAAACCTTTTTGAAACTGGCTTCCTTGCAAGATCAAGGGATGAAGAAAAAAAGTCAGCTCCAGGTGGACGTGTCTATATCACAATTGAAAGCAAAGAAATTACCAATGAAGTCCTAGCTGGCATTGATGATAATACAGAAAGCTTAAAGCGATCAAAATTAATAGAAGATAATAAAAAACGCATCATTAAAGAGTGCGAGAATTCTGAGGAAATTGAATGCAGGGTAAGAACTTTTTTTAGTGGAGAGTCCTATAAATTAGAAAAATTATTCAGAATTAAAGATGTGAGATTAGTATATGCTCCTCCAGCATATGTTGGGGAGTTCGGAGGAGAAATAGACAATTGGATGTATCCTCGTCACACGGGTGATTTTGCCCTATTAAGGGCCTATGTTGGTAAAGATAAATCTAGCAAAGAATATAGTAAAAACAATATACCTTATAAGTCTAACTCCTATTTAAAAATTTCAGCTAAGGGTGTGAATGACGGTGATTTTGTAATGGTTCTTGGCTATCCAGGAAGAACTAACAGACTCCTTACATACAACGAAATAGAATATGACGTTAATATTGGCTTCAATGAGTCAATTAAGTTTTTAAATCAGGGTATAAAATTAATTGAAGAAAATACAGACGAAAAAAGTGGAACAAAACTCAAATACAGAGGCAGAAAAAGTGGTTTTGAAAATTATTACAAAAAAATATCTGGTCAAAATGAAGGGGCAAAAAACTTTGAGCTTTTGAAAACAGAGAAAGCAAAGTGGGAAGAGTTTTTAAGTTTTGTAGAAAAAAATGCTAGCGATCAAGAGGCTAAGTATCTTCAAGAATTATTAGCATTGATTGATGAGTCTCTTGCTGAAGATCTAGCACAAAGGTATTACGGTAATTCAACCTTAATTTCTATGGCTCAGAGGATTTATAGAAATGCTGCTGAAAATACAAAGCCTGATTCAGAGAGAAAACCAGGATATCAAAACCGAGATCAAGAAAGGTTAAGTAATAGCATCAAACGCATGGATTTTTCATTTGATAGCGCAGTAGATAAGGCTATCTTTTTAAATAGGCTTGAGAGTTATAAGAATTTTTCTAAAGATCTTCGCAGACCTGTTTTTAGCAAAGAGTTATTTTTAGACGAGTCCTTTGATAAAGCACAAAAGAAAGTTGACCAGATTTACTCTTCAAACTTCACAACATCCACAAGCATGTTGAAAATAAAAGATATGAGCCTAAAGGAGTTGAATTCCTTGAATGACCCATTAATTGCTTTTGTAAGAGCGATTTATGAAGAGTCATTAAAGTATGAAGAAAAGTATGAAAAAAGAAATGCTAGAAGACAATTCTTAAAATCAAATTTTATCAAGCTTTTAAGGAAGTATAATAACTCTGTTAATAGGGAAATATATGCTGATGCTAATGGAACACTAAGAGTAACTTATGGAAATGTGGCAGGAATTAGCCTGAGAGATGGTTCTTTTTATAAACCTTTTACTACCCTTGAAGGTATAGCTGAAAAACATACAGGAGTGAATCCTTTTAATGTTGGTAAAAATTTGCTGGAAAAGATTTCTAAAAAAGAATACGGGGATTATTTTTTTGAGTCAGTGAACTCGGTCCCTGTAAACTTCATATCAACATTGGATATTACTAATGGAAACTCTGGATCAGCAACTATAAATTCAAATTTTGAGCTAGTGGGTCTTGCCTTTGATGGGATGATTGAGACGATTATTGCAGACTATAAATATATTCCTCAAGCAAGAACAATATCTGTTGATTCGAGGTATTTACTTTGGACTTTAGATGAGATGGAAAAAGCTAGTAATATCTTGGATGAAATTACAGTAGTTTACTAGTTAAATGGTGGGTCTGGGTGGACTCGAACCACCGACCTCACCCTTATCAGGGGTGCGCTCTAACCAAGCTGAGCTACAGACCCAATAAATTGGGAAAAGCGATTATAAACTAAACAGTGGTCCGGGGAAACTAACTAATAAATTAATCTAGCTTGCCTTCATCTCTGAGTTTTTGTCGAATTTTTGTGGCACTTATTTCTGTTACAGAGCTATCAAATACCTCTTCTTCAAATGTATATCCAACTCCTCGACCGTAAGTAATATTAACTATGTTTGGCACCAACATAATTTCATACTCATGGCCTCTTTTAAAACCATCTTTTAACAGACCAGCTTCAATATTTTGGCATACTTGATCCCAATCAAAAGGATTGTCATCTTGCCCAGCCCCGCCCGATGCTCCTTGCACATCTCGCACTTGAATTGCTACCTGACCAGTTTTTGCAACACATCTTTTGAATAAAGCTTGGTGGCCATCATGCCAAGGTTGCCACCTTCCGAGCATCTGCACTGTTGGTTTTTTCCAGTCAAACATTTTTTAAAATCTCCCTTGCAATATCATCATGATTGTTGTCATTCCATTCTGTAATGTGGAAGTCAACTTTATCAGGATCTTGGAAAAGCTTATTGGTATCTTCGTATCGTCCTTCTTTGATCGTGTCCATCCAAATGACTATATCCGCATTAAAATTTTCTCGTGTTTCTTTAGTCGGGCATACGAAATCACATACAACATAACGACCATGAGATTTCTCAAAATCTGCAAAAGTCTTCATTCTCATGGACTGTCTCTGCCTTCCCTCGTCTGAAAAATCCCAATCATTTGACATTTTTCTGACTTGGTCAGCGTTGTACCATGCAGCATTTAATAATGGAACTAATCTCTGTGTCAGGTAAGTTTTACCACTGCCTGGTAGGCCCATAACTAATATTTTCATATATTTTAATTCTCAAATTAAGATTTATTTTTTACAGACTCATAAAGGCTAAAAAATAAATAAAACAGAGGCATTAGTGTTGCATATTTTACAGTGGTTGTAGCAATTAAAAACCCTAATGACTCCTCAACCCCAATGAGGCCTCCAAGAAATCCAAAACCAAGCTGAATGCTCATAAAAATTGAAGTTAGGGCAAATAGTTTTGTCGCGACCTCTTCTGTAAGATTCCAAGACTCACCAAAAGAATCCATCACACCTTTATTTTCAAACATTATAAACAAAGGAAATAATCCAAGGCGGCCATACAAATAAAAACCTGGCAGAATTAACAATAAAAATCCTAATCCATAAGCAATAGAATGTAATAGATTAGACCAAAGAAGAGGAAAAAACTTCTTCAAGCCAAGAAAAAGAGCTTGATATGGACTCAATAATCGATCATTGGAAAGAGAGCGAAAAGCAGCCATACAGCCACCACTTAAAGCCACTGACAGAATAAGGGATGCAAGCACCAACAGAAAAACCTGGCCAGATATTTCACCAATAGCTTCCAGAATAGCTGTTTCTGAACTTGATTGAATATCTAAAGACATGATCAAACTAGCCAAGGCAACTTCAAGCGTCATAACTGGAAGGCACAAGATAAATAAGTACCCAATATTAGTAAGACAAAAGCTGATAGAAGATAAAAACTGTTTCATATTTATATACTCAATTCAAAAATAAAAATTAATAATACTAAAGGGTTATTTTTTTAAATTTTCTTTTTCCTACTTGATAAATAGCTGAGGTGTTAGAGGAAACAATATGTTTAGTATCAATTATTTTCTTCTCATCAATTCTCACAGCTCCCTGCTCAATCATCCTCATTGCCTCTGAGGTGCTACTGGTCATTCCGCACTCCTTTAGTAGATTGGCCAAAGGCATTGAATCTCCTGACATTGAAAAAGAAATCTCCTCTATGTTGTCTGGGATATTCTTTTTTTGAAATTGATTAATAAAATTTTCTTCTGCAAGATTTGCTGATTGCTCGTCATGAAAACGAGCTATTAGCTCTTTAGCCAAATCTATTTTTATGTCCCTAGGGTTTTTTCCTCTAGCTTGATCAGCCTTGAGGGCCTTAATTTCATCAATAGATCTAAAACTTAATAACTCAAACCATCTCCACATTAACTCATCGGATATAGACATAATTTTGCCAAACATCTCATTGGGAGATTCATCTATGCCCACATAATTATCTAATGATTTAGACATTTTATTTACTCCATCTAGACCCTCAAGAATGGGAACCGTAATAACAACCTGAGGCTCTTGACCATTCGCTCTTTGAAGCTCTCTGCCAACCAAAAGATTAAATTTTTGATCAGTGCCGCCGAGCTCAATATCTGCTTCCAGAGCAATAGAGTCATTGGCTTGAATCAATGGATATAAAAATTCATGTAAGGCTATAGTCTGATTAGACTTGTATCTTTTATTAAAATCATCGCGCTCAAGCATTCTGGCTAGATTGTATTGAGATGCAAGCTTTATAATCCCCTCTGCACCAAGTTTGTTGCTCCATTCAGAATTAAATCTTACATGAGTTAATTTTGGGTCTAAGATTTTAAAAACTTGTTTTTTATAGGATTTAGCATTTTCGTTTATTTCCTCTTGATTGAGGGCTGGTCTCGTCTTATTTTTTCCAGAGGGATCGCCAATCATTCCAGTAAAATCACCTATCAAAAATACTATTTGATGGCCCAGTTGTTGAAAATGTCTTAATTTATTTAGGAGTACTGTATGCCCTAGGTGCAAATCTGGTGCGGTAGGATCAAAGCCTGCTTTAACAATAAGCTGCTTTTTTGATTTGAGTTTTGCTATTAACTCATCTTCGCTAATTAGCTCATCAATGCCTCGTTTGATTAAATTCAGATTTTCTTTCATGAGTAATCATTTATTATAGTATTTAATCGAGTAAATGTTTGAAATCTTATGACAGAACCAGCTAGCTCTCATTTTGTATTTAAGCCAATTATCAAAGGAATATCTATTCAGGGAAGCGAAGAGCTATTTCCGGTTGGAAAAATTTACTGTGTTGGTAGAAATTACGCAGATCATGCAAAAGAGATGGGTGGCAAAGTTGATAAGGATCAGCCATTTTTTTTTAGTAAGCCCCCTCAAGCTATAACTCAATTATCAAAGATTCCCTTTCCAACTCAAACAGATGAGCTTCATCACGAAGTTGAACTTGTTGTACTTTTAAAATCAAAATGCTCGAATATACCTCCATCACAAGTCAGCCAGCATATCTTTGGATATGCGGTTGGAGTTGATCTGACAAAGAGAGATCTGCAAGCTATTGCAAAAAAAGCTGGCAAACCTTGGGACTTAAGCAAGGGCTTCGATAATTCCGCACCAATCTCAAAAGCCCAAAAAAAAGAAGGTATTCTATTAGATAAAGGCAAAATATCTCTTAAAGTAAATGGGCAAATTAAACAATCCAGCAATCTCTCGAATATGGCTTGGAAAGTAGATGAGCTAATTAGTTGGCTATCAAGGTTTATCACTCTTAAGCCTGGCGATCTAATTTTTACCGGAACTCCAGCAGGAGTAAGCAAGCTGAATCCAGGTGATCAAGTTGAGGCAGAAATAGAGGATATTGGATCCTTATCATTTCAACTAATTGGGTAAATAAAGTAACTGTGAGCACCTATAAACCCAGCATAAAAACATTGCCTTTTATTTTTTTTGGGCTTTTGGGAGTCTTATTTATATATGATGCTGGATTGGAGAAAGAAGAAATACCATCCGAGGTAATCTCAGAAACTATTTCTTTATCAGCTCAAAATATTCAAGGCATCCAAACAAAAAAAATTCATCTTGTACAAGAGGGAGAAAATCTTTCTGTAATATTTGAAAAACAAAATGTACCGTTAAATCAGACATATCAAATCTTCAGAAAAGATAAAAATAATGAAATAAAAAAGATCCTTCCAAATGATAGGCTAGAATTTCTCTCTCTAGACGAAGAGTTGCAAAAAATTATTATTCATAAAGGACCTCTTTTGTCATATCAAATGGATTTATTTCCAGAGGTAACAATCAAACGAATTGATAAAAAACCAGAGCTTATTCAATCCTTTAAAACAGGTGTTATAGAATCATCTTTTTACCTAGCTGGTTTAAAAAATGATATCCCAGAAAGTGTAATTATGGATCTAGCATATATTTTTGGATGGGATATTGATTTTATTTTTGATATTAGGACTGGGGATAGATTTAGGGTTTTATATGAAACACCATTCGCAGATGGTCAACAAATTGAGAATGGTAGTATTTTATTTGCTGAAATTTATAACCAAGATAAACGATATACGGCGTTCAGGTTTGAGGGGAAGAAAAAGAAATGGGAATACTTTAATGAAAATGGTGGCAGCCTAGAAAAAGCTTTTTTAAGGGCTCCGCTTGATTTTGCGTATGTCAGTTCACACTTTAACCCAAATAGAAGACATCCGATTTTAAATACCATCAGAGCTCACAATGGGGTAGATTATGCGGCAAAAAGAGGGACCCCTATTCGAGCAACCGGCGAGGGTGTAATTCAATCGGTTGGATGGAAAAGTGGATATGGAAGAACAATAGTTATTCGTCATGGTGGAGATATAACAACCTTATATGCTCATATGGATAAGTACCACTCAAGCATTACAAAGGGACTGAAAATATCTCAAGGTCAGACCATAGGTTACGTTGGTGACTCAGGTTTAGCTACAGCTCCTCATCTTCATTACGAATTTAGGTTAGGAGAAAATAGAACTGATCCGTTGAAAGTAGATCTTCCGTCGGCGGCTCCATTAGACCAATCTCAGTTGAAAGACTTTAAAGCACTGAGAAATAAATATATAGAAATATCAGATCAGTTATCATCTAAAGATCCGAATGAAAGCTTTCTTAGATAAAATTTATATTGGCACAATGAGTGGAACCAGCCATGATGGGATTGATATTTGTGCTATAAAAGTTTCCAATCAAGTCAGCTTATTAAAGTTTAGCTCCTACAAATATCCCGTACGTTTAAAAAGAGAGATTTCAAGGGTAATTCAACAACAAGAGTTAAGTCTTTCAGGCTACTTAGAATTAAACAATAAAATTGGCATTGCCTTCAGTAATTCAATAAACAAATTTCTTACAGAAAATAATGTTAGCAAAAAAAATGTTGCTGCAATTGGTTTGTCAGGCCAGACATTGTTTCATAATCCAAAAAGTAAATACCCATTCTCAATTCAAGCTGGGGACCCTAAAGTCATAGCAAATGAATGCGGAATAGATGTGGTGAGTGACTTCAGGAATGATCACATCAAGCTAGGTGGCGAAGGTGCGCCACTTGTTCCAGAATTTCATCAAAAGATTTTTGCAAAAAAAAATTTGAATTTACTTGTATTGAATATTGGTGGTATTTCAAACTTCACTTTCTTAGATGGAAAGGATAATTTTTATGGTTCTGATTGTGGACCAGGCAATGCTCTCATGGATATTTATTGTCAAAAATTTCTCAATCGTCCCTATGATAAAAATGGTAAGCATGCAAGGGATGGTGAAGTGCATTTGCCTTCGCTCAATAAAATGCTAAGTCATCCATTTTTTAAAAAGCGGCATCCAAAATCTACGGGCAAAGAAATATTTAATATTGGGTTTATCCCAGCGCAACTTCTTCAAAAATCATCCGCTGATATTTTAGCAACTCTCACCGAGCTCACTGCTATTGTCATAACAAAATCATTACGCTCACTGCAGGCCGAACCAGATAAAGTTATTGTTTGTGGGGGTGGCATAAAAAATACATTCTTAGTTCGCTCAATTGAGAAGCATATTAAGACAACCATTATTTCAACCAGTGAATATGGGTTTAACCCTCAGGCAATTGAAGCCATGGCATTTGGGTGGATGGCTCGACAAAGAGTTTATAAGAAAACTCTTAAAGTCAATAAAAATAAGGGTTTGCTTGGAACTCTAACTAAACCTAAATAGTAAATGATTCTCCACATCCACATGTTGTCTTAGCATTCGGATTTGTTACCAAAAACCTTGAGCCAGAGAGATCTTCTATATAATCTAGTGTAGACCCATAAAGATATGGATATGAAAGAGAATCCAGCAATACAGTAAATCCGCCAAAGTTTATAATATCGTCATCTCCCTCAGGATTTTCATCAAACTTAAATCCATATTGAAAGCCTGAGCACCCGCCGCCTGTAACATATACTCTAAAATAATTTGATATTTGCTCAGGCAAGAGAGTTTGAATGCGTTTTACTGCACTATTAGTTAGACTGATAGATGTTGTGCTGGAGCTCATAGAATGGTTATTTTATAGGATTAAAAATATTTTAAACAAGATTAAGGTTAAATTATTTTTCTACAAAGGCTACAGTAGGTCTAAAATAGATTTTAAATGAGCCTATACCTAGTTTTTAAAGTTCTCCATATTTTATTCATGGTGTCATGGTTTGCAGGTATCTTTTACTTACCGAGACTATTCGTTTATCACGTAGAAAGTGACAGTCAAGAAACTAAAAATCAATTAGAAATTATGCAAACTAATTTAATTAGGTTTATCACTCCGTTGGGATTATTAGCAATATTTTTTGGATTGATGATGGGCTTCATTGGCTCTAATTGGATTGGTTTTTTTACACAAAACTGGATAATTGCCAAACTTTTTGTAGTTTTTATTTTGGCGCTCTATCAGATTTTTTGCTGGAAAATTCTTAAAGATTTAAAGTCAGAATCACATACTTGGAATGGCTTTAAGTTGAGAGTTTTTAATGAGATACCTGTATTACTTTTGCTGATTGGAATAGTTGCTGCTGTCTTTAAATTCTAAAAGTGCTTTGTAAGAAATTTGTTATAATATTTAACGAATCTTCTCTCTTTATTAATTAATAATATAAATACCTTTGAAAAGAACAAACTCAGAATCTCTGTTTGATCAAGCCCAATCGCTCATGCCAGGCGGTGTGAATTCTCCTGTAAGAGCATTCAAGAACGTTGATGGAAAGCCTATTTTCTTTAAATCTGCCAAAGGTCCAATTTTGATAGATGAAGATGAAAACGAATACATAGATTTTATTGGCTCATGGGGTCCTATGATTCTTGGTCACTCAAACCCACTTATCATCGATGCTGTCAAGGCTCAGCTTGAGCTTGGAACAAGTTATGGTGCGCCTACAAAGCTAGAAAACACCCTCGCAACAATAATTAAGAGTCAGGTTCCAGCGATGGAAAAATTGCGAATGGTTAATTCAGGAACCGAAGCTACAATGAGCTGCATTAGGCTTGCTAGAGGCTTCACAGGCAAAAATAAAATTATTAAATTTACTGGTTGCTATCATGGACATGTAGACTCATTATTGGTCAAAGCAGGCTCGGGAGTTTCTACTTTTGGCTTACCTGATTCTCCGGGGATACCAAAAGAGTTGGCAGCACTAACATATAGCTCTCCTTATAATGATGTTGAAGCATTATTAAAAGTTATCAAGGAGACAGAAGATGATCTCGCTGCAATTATTGTAGAGCCCATTGCTGGAAATATGGGATTCATCCCAGGAAATCCTGAATTCCTTAATACTTTGCGTAAGCTATGTGATGCTCATGGCTCCCTCTTGATATTTGATGAGGTGATGTCAGGTTTCAGAGTAAGCCTTGGAGGAGCGCAATCAATTTATCAAATTCAACCCGATTTAACTGCTCTCGGCAAAGTAATAGGTGGCGGTCTTCCCGTTGGAGCCTTTGGAGGGAAAAAATCTATAATGGATGAACTTGCTCCAATAGGACCTATATACCAAGCAGGAACATTATCTGGGAATCCATTAGCAATGAGTGCCGGTATTGCATTATTAAATGCTTTAATCAAAATTAATCCATTTGATCAATTAGAAAAAGCCTCTTCAGATATTATGTCTCATATAAAACTACTAATGCATTCTAAAGGCATACCCTTCTCAACTTCTTCTATCGGGGGCATGTTTGGTTTTTTCTTTTGCGAGAATCAACCGAATAATTTTGATGAAGTGGTTCAGAGCGATGATGTGATATTTAAAAAGTTTTTTTATGCCGCCTTAAATCAAGGAATATACTTTGCGCCCTCAAAGTATGAAGCTGGATTTATATCCACAACTCATGACCAGTTAATAATTGACCAAACAAAAACAAGGCTTGAAAAAGCAATTAAGGAGTTATAAAAATGAAGAATGATATCAGCGCAATTGGCAATGCTCTCGTAGATACTGTTTTTAAAGTTGAACATAGTTTCATTCAAGAGCTCGGCCTAGAAATAGATCAAATGACACTTTCCAGCGCTGAGGAACATGCTCCAATCATAGAGAGGCTTATTGCATCTGGAGCAGAAACTGTTTCAGACTGTGGTGGATCTGCAACCAATAGTCTCGTTGCAGCATCAAATTTTGGTGCAAAATGCTTTCATACCTGCAAAGTATCTGATGACCAAGATGGAGTAAAGTATCTTGAAAGTCTAAAAAAAGCTGGTGTTGGCCACAAAGGAAACATGGCATCTGCTGAAACGACCCCAACTGGAAAATGTCTTATTCTTGTAACTCCAGATGCCAAGAGAACAATGACAACTGCTTTAAATGTTAGCTCATTGATGGATGAAGATGATCTTGATCTAGATCAAATATCAAATTCTAAAATTTTTTATATTGAAGGCTATATGGTAACCAGCGAGGAAAATTATAAAGTTACCTTACGGGCGCTTAACCACCTACAAAGCTTCCCCGATGTAAAGATAGCATTCTCTTTGTCTGATCCTGGAATTGTCATGGGTTTTAAAGATAAATTTTATGAAATGGAATCTTTTGGCTTGGACTATATTTTTGGTAATGATGACGAAGCGATGGCCTTTGTCGATGCAAAAAGCACTGAGGAGGCGTTTACCAAGCTCCAGCAAAAATCATACACTTCAATAGTTACTATGGGAGAAAAAGGCAGTGCGGTTATTTCAAATAGTGAAATAATTTATACCCCTAAAGCTAATACTCAACCTCTTGATACTAATGGTGCAGGAGATATGTTTGCAGGCTGTTTCATGTATGCTTTGTTGCAAGATAGTAATTTAAAGTCTTGTGCTGAATTTGCAAATTATGGGGCCTCAAAGGTTGTTGAAACTTTTGGTCCCAGGCTAAGTCAAGATTCATATAGAGAAGTATTAAATAATTTTAAAAAAAGCTAGCTTATTAGACTACTTTCTGATAATTTCATGCGCCTAAAAACTTTAATTAATTAAAATATGCCAAAAAAAGCAGATACAAAAAAATCTACTGCTAAAAAAATAATCGCTAAGAAAGCTCCAGCAAAGAAAGCTCCAGCAAAGAAAGCTCCAGCAAAGAAAGCTCCAGCAAAGAAAGCTCCAGTTAAAAAGACTATAGCTAAAAAAGGTAGCAAAAAAAGAACAACTCCAATATCTTCATATAAAGGCCGCAAAGGTGAAAAATATATGAGCGCTGCAATGAAAAAACACTTCAATGCTGTTTTGATCGAATGGCGTGAACACCTTCGTGAAGAGATGCAAAAAACTTTTGATCACCTAAAAAATAAAGGTGAGTCATATGCAGATCCAATAGATAGAGCATCACAAGAGGAAGAGTTTGCTTTCGAGCTAAGAACAAGAGACAGAGAAAGGAAGTTAATTAATAAAATCGCTAGTTCCTTGGAGCAAATCAAGCAAGATGACTATGGATACTGTTATGCTTGTGGAATAGAAATAGGAGTAAAGAGACTTGAGGCCCGTCCGACTGCTACACATTGTATTGATTGCAAGACGCTTGATGAAATCAAGGAAAAGCAACTTGGTGGATAACGATTTGGCTCAAATTTTCTTTTGCGTAAGCGTTTGATAAAAAATAAAGTATCCTCAGTAAAAGCACCGAAACTACTAAAGGAAAACAAATTTAGCCCTCTTGCCATAGAGGTGGTTAAGAAATTAAAACAATCTGGTTTTCAGGGATATTTGGTTGGTGGATGTGTTAGAGATTCACTGGCAGGAATAAAAGCAAAAGATTTTGATGTCTCAACAAATGCCACTCCCGAAGAAGTAAGAAAAACCTTTAAATCATCAAGAATTATTGGCAAAAGATTCCGTTTGGTTCATGTTTTTAGCAGGAATGAACTGATTGAAGTATCAACCTTTAGAGCGAACACTTCAAAAGAAGATAGCAGCTCGGGGGTAGTGAAAGATTCAGATGGTAAGATTCTCAGAGATAATGTTTGGGGAACACTAGAAGAAGACTGTATTAGAAGAGACTTTTCTGTTAACGCCCTATATTTTGATCCTATCGAAAATAAGTTATGTGATTTTCATAATGGCTTACAACATATACAGAAAAAAATTCTTGTTTCAATTGGTGACCCACTAGTTAGATTTGAGGAAGATCCTGTTAGGAGCTTGCGAGCAATTCGATTTAGCTCAAAGCTAAACTTCAAAATTTCTAATGATGTAAAAGAAGCAATATATCAAAAAGGCCATCTGCTTGGGAACATCTCCAACGCAAGAATGTTTGATGAATTTTGTAAAATTTTCCTTACAAAAAATGCGCTTAAAAACTTTAATATATTAGAGTCTTATGGGGTTTTAAAATATCTTATCAACTCAAATCAGTATGCAGAAGGAACATTTGGTTTAAGGTTTCAACAAGCTGCATTAATCAATACTGACAATCGATTAAAGGCATCTAAATCTATTACTCCAGGATTTTTAATTGCTGCGCTGCTTTGGCCAAAGTTAATAGATGCGTCTAAGGAGCAGGAAGTTTTAAATCTGAAAAAATTTTTTAGAAGTATGGATAGAATTATTAGGGAACAGCAAACGTTAACTGCTGTACCAAGAAAATTTCATGGGTATATTAAGGATATTTGGTCATTACAACTAAAACTCGAAACGCGCTTGGGTAATCAACCTTATAAAATTTTAAATCACCCTCGATTTAGAGCAGCTTATGACTTCTTGCTTTTAAGAGAAGAAGCAGCAAATGATTCCCAAGGCATAGGTAATTGGTGGACTAAATTTCAAAAAATCAATAGGCCGGGAAAAATTGAATTGCTAAAAGCGCTAAGAGAATCAAGAAGCGGCCCAGTTGAGAAAAAATTTGGTTTCTTGCGTGAGTTAAGCTAATCTTTAACAAACAGATTAAAAACCTTATGGAACCTGCTTTACAGGAAGCTCCGCTTCCAAAATATATTGCAATTGAAGGACCAATTGGTGTTGGTAAAACTACGCTCGCTCATAAAATTGCAGAAACATTTAATTACGACGTTTTTTTAGAACAGCCAGCAGAAAATCCTTTTCTCAAAAACTTCTATAGGAATCCTAAGCAATCAGCGCTGGCAACCCAGTTATTCTTTTTATTTCAACGCATGCAACAGATAGAGGATCTTAAACAAAGGTCTTTGTTTGAGCCAGTACGCGTTGCAGATTTCTTAATTCAAAAAGATAGGTTGTTTGCTGAAGTTACCTTATCTAAAGAAGAAATGGGTTTGTATGACAAAGTGTATGAGCATTTGACCTTAGATGCTCCTTCACCTGATCTAGTGATTTATCTCCAAGCTCCCGTAGAAATTTTATTAGAGAGGATAAATAAGCGAGGCAATCCTGATGAGAAATTTTTAACTGTAGATTATTTAGAAAAGTTAAATGATGCTTATTCAAAATTCTTTCTATACTTTGAGGATGCCCCTCTATTAATTATTAATGCTGCAGACATTGATCTAGAGGAAGGTGGGTCTGATTATGAAATGCTGGTTAATAAAATTATGTCTGATCCTAGAGGTAAAAATTTTATTAATCCTCAGCCTTCTATCCTATAAAACTTATGGGGGTTTTTAGTGTCAGGTAAAAAATATCTCCCTCCTAAAACTCTTTTTAACCCATTTATAAAAAATTTAGATGCATATAATGAAATGTATCAACACTCAATAAAAGATCCCCAAACTTTCTTTGGTGAACAAGCTGAAGAAAACTTAGCATGGATTGAGCCATTTACTAGCATTCATAATAATAAATTTTCTGATTCTAAATGGTTTGAGGGTGGAAAAATCAATATCGCCTATAACTGTATCGATAGGCATTTAAAATTAGATGCAGATAAAATTGCCCTTATTTGGGAGGGAGATGATCCAGAGCAATCTAAAGAAATCACCTATGCTGAATTACATCTTAATGTCTGTAAATTTTCAAATATTTTAAAAAACTTAGGAGTTATAAAAGGCTCAAGGGTATGTATCTATATGCCAATGATCCCAGAAGCAGCCTACGCAATGCTGGCGTGTGCAAGAATTGGCGCCATTCACTCAGTGGTGTTTGGAGGGTTCTCCCCAGAATCACTGAAGGACAGAATTTTAGATGCAGATTGCAGCTTAGTTATCACAGCAGATGAAGCTATCAGAGGTGGAAAGACAATTCCACTTAAAGAAAATGTTGACACCGCATTATTGAACTGTCCGGGGGTTAACCATTGTTTGGTTATCAAGCGAACGAATGGAAAGGTACGTTGGGTAACAGGCAGAGATATACATTATGAAGAGATGCTTGCAGAGGCATCAAGTGAATGTCCATGCGAGCCAATGGATTCAGAAGATCCATTGTTTATATTGTATACATCTGGCTCAACAGGAAAACCAAAAGGCGTGATGCATACTACTGGGGGATACTTGCTTGGAGCACATTTAAGCTTTAAATATCTTTTTGCATATCAGGCTAATGATAAATATTGGTGCACTGCAGATGTTGGGTGGATTACAGGCCACACCTACATCCTCTACGGACCTTTATCTAATGGAGCTACTAGTTTGATGTTTGAAGGAATCCCAACATATCCCAGCCCTTCAAGATTTTGGGAAATTTGTGATAAACATGAAATCTCTATTTTTTATACGGCGCCTACTGCTCTTAGAGCGCTAATGGCCCAAGGCAATCAGCATGTGCTTAAAACAAGCAGGAAGAGCCTACGCATATTAGGAACGGTAGGTGAACCAATTAATCCTGAAGCATGGGAATGGTATTTTAAAGTGGTTGGCAATGAAGCTTGTCATATTATTGATACTTGGTGGCAAACAGAAACGGGCTCTGTTCTCATTTCTCCCATTGCAGGGATCACCCCAGTAAAACCTGGCTCAGCAACTCTGCCATTTTTTGGGGTGAAGCCTGAACTTGTTGATGAAAATGGAGTTATTTTAGAGGGGGAGCAATCCGGTAACCTGATCATCACTCAATCCTGGCCAAGTCAGATAAGAAGCGTTTACGGGGATCACCAAAGAATGATTGATACATATTTTTCAACTTATAAAAATGCCTATTTTACAGGCGATGGCGCTAAGAGAGATGCCGATGGATATTTTTGGATTACTGGCAGGGTTGATGATGTTTTAAATGTGTCAGGACATAGACTTGGTACAGCTGAAATAGAAAGCGCTTTGGTCCTTCATGAGAAGGTAGCTGAAGCAGCAATCGTAGGTTTTGAACATCCTATAAAAGGCCAAGGCATTTATGCATTTGTGACACTTATGATTGGAGAGAAAGAAGAAGAAAGCTTGATAGCTGAACTACAGAATTTTGTTGCGAAAGAAATTAGTCCAATTGCAAAGCCTGATCTGATTCAATGGGCTCCAGGACTACCAAAAACTAGATCCGGAAAAATTATGCGCAGGATATTAAGAAAAGTTGCTAGTGGTGAGTTTGATGATCTTGGTGATACATCGACTTTAGCTGATCCAGGCGTGGTAAAGGATTTAATTACAAATAAAGTTAACTTATAAATAACTTACCAGTAAACACCCTATTCCGACAATGGAAGTCATTATTATTAAATAATTATGAAGGGATTCCTCTTCCATTAACTGCATTTCTCCTTTCGATTGATAAAAAATATCCGGTTTAATTAAGAGCGTCATTGTATTCAGTGCATGCATAAAAAATATTATTAAAATAAACCAGTGAGCTTCTTCAATAATTGCTGCAAAGCTTAACAACAAAAATGGGATGTCAAAAATTACTAAAAACTTTCTATTATTTGGATTATAAATAAATCCAAAAATATTAAATTTCTCTTTTATTAAAAAAAGAATGGTGAGAGCCAAAATTAAATATAAGCATCCAAGAATAAAAGAAAACATTTGCTCTATTTAAATGACCAGGTTTTATTTGCTGAATTGAAAGTTGCTATGCCATCTTCCAGCAATTTGTGTAAGTGCGCTTCTAGGCTCCAAATTGCAATTGGATGAAGCTTTGGATCAACATCATCATAAACACCGATTACCAAATCTTCAGAAGTAACACTGGAACTTAGCTTCAACTTAGCAATCACTTTTCTTTCCCGTTCTAACCTATGGTCAATTATCCAGTCAACCACGGCCATTGGATCTTCCAGAAAGTCACCATGACCGGGCCCTATTTTATTAAAATTATAATTTTTTAATAATGCTAAAGAGCTCAAATAATCTTTCATAGAGCCATCGGGATGAGCAATGACAACCGTAGAACCATTCATAATATGATCCCCCGTAAGCATGACTTTTTCCTCCTGAATTAAGTAGCATAGATGATTGGAAGCATGGCCTGGAGTATGAATTGTCTCAATAGTGCATTCATTGGTTTTAATTAAATCTCCATGCTCAAGAATGCGATCGGGTTTAAAAGTTTTATCTTGAAGAGAGTCGTCTTTTTCGAGCAATCGACCCATCAAAGGAACATTAAGTATCTCCCCAAGTACTTTGGCCGCAGGAGAATGATCGCGATGGGTGTGGGTAACTAAAATGCGTTTAATCCTTCCCTCACCAAGATTAATTAGGTGCTCAATGTGTGCATCAATTTTTGGCCCTGGATCTACGAGAGTAAGATCATCTTTGCCAATTAGATAACTGTTTGTTCCTGGACCAGTAAAGATGCTGCCATTAGAAGCTGTCACTCTTTTAATAAATTCTTTAGACATTCTCATATCCCTCCTCTCCTGGAAGAAAGCCCACCCACTTTCCATCTCTTTTAATGAATTTGGGAAGTATTGGTGAAATTGCATTGTCTCCCAAGTCATTAAAATAACTAAAGGCTTCAGTGCTAGAAGAAAATTCAGCTAATTTTTCAATATTTTTTATGGTAGGAAGAATCATATTCATTTCACCATTTTTCAATTTATTAAGGGCTTTGGAAGGTTTAATCCAAAAGCTCTCGGTTAATTCAAAGCCATCATGGCTAGCGAGTTGCTCGGCATCAACCTTAGCAAGAAAAAATCTAGTATCAAATCTTTTTGGTTCAATTGTTGGAGTAATCCAATGCGCACAAGGCACAATATTTTTAACTTTTAAGCTCAAAGATTCTAAAACACATAGATCTTTGAAAGTAATGTCATTTTTGTTGAGTTTTTTTCTTAACTTACTAAGTTTTTCTGCATCCTGAATAATAGAATTTTCTGAATTTGCAAGCAGCACTCCGACTTCCTCAAAGCACTCTCTAATGCAAGCAACCCAAAAAGCTAGACCATTATTCTCAATTCCAAGCCGCTTTGAGGCCTCAGCATCTTCCATTCCTTCACAACATTGATAAATATCATATTCATAGTCTTCAGGGTCTAATTTACCGCCTGGAAAAACATACAAACTTCCAAAAGGAGATCTGCTGCTTCTCTTAACCATAAATATTTCAAAATCGCCCTCTCGTGCCTCTCGCATTAAAATAACTGTTGCTGCTGGCTTAATGGGTGATGTCATAATTTTTATCAATAGTATGGCGTTTTATTATCCTTTAGAATAGAGCTTAATGGAAATTACAAACTCTCTTGAAACTGATATAAAAAATGCTCCAGAATGGTTCCATTCAGCCATCTCCCAGCTCCCCAGAAAAGAAAACCTTTATCATCCACTTGGCAATGTTGCCTATCAAGCCTGGAACAGGAAAGATGCTCAAGATATTATTATTCTTATTCATGGCACAGGTGCACATAAGCAATGGTGGGATCCTATTGCGCCACTTTTATGTAATAAATTTTCAATAATTGCTCCCGATCTCCCTGGGATGGGAGAGTCCGATCACAGAAATGCATATAATTTTGGAGACTTTAGCGATGCATTAATCGCAATTATTAATCAAGAAAAAATTTTAAATGGCCACCAAAAAGTTTATCTGATAGGTCATTCATTAGGCGGTCATGTAGCAGGATTCATGGCAAGTGAATTCCCGGATCTATTTCATGGAGTTGTAATGATTGATTCTCCTATTCGCCCTCCAACTTATGACTATGACAATCATCAAAGTACTGGCCCACTTAGAAGAATTAAGCATTATCCTGATAAAGTTTCAATTCTTGAAAGATTTAGGCTAATGCCTCCTCAAGACTGCGATAATAGTTGGTATCTTAGATATATAGCAGAGCACTCAATTTTAAATGTTGAGCATGGCTGGAGATGGAGATTTGATGACAAATTGTTTGCTACTCTTAAGCGACTGAATAATTATGAATTTAAATTTAAATGCCCCGCACTTTTTGTTGCTGGAGGTAAAAGCTTGTTATTGGAATCAAAAATCATGAAGTATATTAGAAAGGCCTTTCAAGATTCTATGACAGTAGAAGTTATTGAAGATGCAGCTCACCATATTCCACTTGATTCTCCATTAGAATTAATATCTTGTATCAATAATTATTTAGAAGTGTGGCAAGCGAAAAAATGAAAAAAATATTAATAACTATTATTGGAGTGATTTCACTGAGCGTCATTGCGCTTTTATTACTTGGAAATCAAAACTCAATCGAATCCTTGGCTGGATGCGAAGATAATGAAGAGCTTAAGGTCTATTGTAATTTTATGAACCCTGAAGATTTAGCGCTCACCCCAGATGGAAATTTTTTAATTGTTGCTGAGTTTGGCGGAATGGCGCCATTAGTTGAAATGACATCTGGTGAATTAAGCTTGTTTAATATAAAAGATAAAACCAAATACAAAGCTATGGTGAATTTTGGAGAAAATGAATGGGGTTCTGATAACTGCTTTAGAGATCCCAGTATTCCCTTTGGCCCTCATGGTATTGATTTAGTTCAAAGAGAGGATGGGAGGCTACAACTCGCAGTGGTTAGTCACTACCCCAATGAAAGCATAGAGATGTTTGAACTGATAAAAAAAGATAGCTGGGTGCTAGAATGGAAAGGCTGCATTGATGTGGATGGCAAATATTATTTCAATGATGTGTCCTTGGATACATCGGGAAACTTTTATGCCTCTCACATGTTTGATTCTGACTTCTCTTTGATTGACGCCTTGTGGAATGTGTTTGCTAAATCAGACACTGGAATGGCTGTTAAATGGACTCAGGATAATAAATTTGAAGAGCTTCAGTATACGTCTGGATCTTTCCCAAACGGCATTGCTTTAGTTCAGAAAAATAATCACTTAATAGTGAATTACAACCTAGGAGATAAGAGTATTCTTTTTGATTTAGATTCAAAACAACCAATAGGAATCTATGAACACAATTCGCCTGATAATGTAGTCATTCAAGATGGTTTTGCATGGGTTACAAACCATGATCATTCTGTTCTAGAATCGCTAGGATGTGGAAAAGCAGTTAATTGCACGCTCCCTTTTTCAGTTAATAAACTATCTTTGTTAGATCTTTCGTTAGTTAAGTCTTATAAATTTAAGAGTAAAAATATGGGAGTTGGAACTGTTGGGTTGCCTCATGATGAATCCTTGTGGATTGGCTCATATCATTCAGACAGAATAGCAGAGGGCAATCTTTCTCTTAGTGAATAGTCTTTATACTGCTGCGCAGGTTAAAGCTTTTGAAAAAAATTCTTTTATTAAAGAAGGTGACGACCTGCAAGCAATGATAGAGGCTGCTAAGCAATCTGTTGAGGTATTGAATAAAGATTATCCAACATCAGAATTTTTAATTTTATGTGGACCTGGTAATAATGGAGGTGATGGATATTTCATAGGCATTGGTCTAATCAAGTTAAAAAAACGTGTCAAATTTTTAGATGTACTAAGAAATGCAAAAAAATCTCTCTTGTGCGAGCATGCATTTAGAAAGGCTGAAGGTTCAGAATTTATTAATTTAAAAGCGCTTAAAAATATTTCCAGAAAAACTGTTGTTATAGATGCAATATTTGGAATAGGTGGAAGAATAGATTTAGGGAGAAAATTAGAGAAAATTTTATTTGACTGCAATAAGTTTGAAACAAAAGTAGCCATAGATGTTCCAACGGGACTTGATGCTAATACTGGAGAAATATCTCAAGCATGTTTTAATGCAGATAAAACAATTACTTTTATAGCTTATAAACTTGGACAGCGAATCAATGAAGGCAAAGATTATTGTGGCGAGCTAATATTAAAAGATCTCGGACTTGGTATGGAAGAAAATGTAAGCCCAACATTGAACGAACTCTCTTTTGAGGATATTAAGAAGATTATTCCCAAAAGAAGACAAAATTCTCACAAGGGAGATCATGGCAGACTTTTGATAATTGCAGGGGATGATGGTTTTGGAGGCGCCGGCATTATGTCTTCAGAGTCTGGACTGAAAACTGGAGCTGGGCTTGTTAAGCTACTCACTAGAAAGTCTCATGTCTCTGCAAGCTTAGCAAGAAATCCAGAGGTCATGGTTTCTGGCGCTGATAATGCTCAAGATATAGAAGCTCATTTAGACTGGCCTGATGCAGTTGTTGCTGGGCCAGGCATGTTTAAAAACTACTGGTCGGAGCAAATACTATATAAGCTACTTATCCATGTTGCTGATAACAACATTCCTACCCTTTTAGATGCTGGCGCTCTCAGATTGCTGAGCTATAAGGCTTTTTCTAAAATAAAACTTCATAGCGAAACAGTGCTCACTCCTCACCCAGGCGAGGCTGCTGAGATGTTGAATATGTCAGTCAAAGAAATTCAAGAAAATCGGATAAAAGCAGCAAAAGCACTTCAAATAAAATATGGATGTATCATTGTCCTTAAAGGCAGTGGAACGATTATTTGTAATAAAAATAGTGCCTACCTTTGTTCTTCTGGTGGGCCAGAACTAGCTGTGGCAGGCTCAGGCGATATTCTCTCTGGGGTCATTGGTTCTTTGATTGCTCAGGGGTTATCTCCATTTGATGCGGCAAAAACTGGAGTTGAAATTCATGCTCTTGCTGGTGAAGAGTTTGTCAAAGATGTGGGAAGAATAGGACTGGCTGCTGGTGAACTGATCTCTTATATAAGAAAATTCTTGAATTAAACTCCAATGTTAAAACTCCAATTACAAAATGAATCTAGAACATTGCTTTTAGGTTCAGCTATTGGGGATGCTATAAAAAATTATGATTTTAACAATTTTGAAATTCATTTAAATGGTAATTTAGGAGCTGGAAAAACAACCTTGGTAAGAGGCATCCTTCGGTATTTAAATTGGAAAGATGTGGTGACCAGCCCTTCATATACCCTTTGTGAGGAGTATGAAATAGATAGATGGCTAGTATTGCATGTTGATTTATATAGAATAAATTCCATTGAAGATGTTGAAGTCCTAGACCTTGATAGAAAGACTGATATGCAAAAAATTGTTCTTATTGAGTGGCCACAAAACCTTCAGACAGACAGAGATATCGACGTTATAATTAATTTAGACCATGATCATATGGCAAGACATGCCTCAATAAAATGCAAGGATATGAAGATAGAATCTAGCATTAAAACCTTTTATGAAAGTAATTAATTTAAAATTTCTGCTCTGGATTTTCTTTGTTTCTGTCCTAACTGCTGAAGCGACTAACAAAGTATCTTTCAGTAACATTTCTGAGCTTGAATCTGGAAATTTAAAAATAGTATTTAATCTAGACAAGATTGCATTAATTAATTCATATGCCTTGGATGATCCGTCAAGAATAGTAATTGATCTCAAGGAAGCTTCTTTAAAAGAACCAATCAAATCAGAACCACTCTCTCCTATAAAGTTAATAAGAGCCAGTGAGGTGGGAAACACTGTTCGTATTGTGATAGACCTAAAAGGTTCTGTATATTGGAAAAAGCCTTGGCAAGTAAAACGCAAAGATCGTGTTGATTTAATACTTGAAATTAAAAGAGATCAAAAAGTCTCTAAAAATTTAAGAGATATTATTGTGGCAATTGATGCCGGTCATGGAGGAAGAGACCCTGGAGCGGTCGGGAAGAACATACTAGAAAAAGATGTAACGCTTTTAATTGCTAGAGAATTAGAGCGCACTTTAAAAAATACTTATGGGTATAGACCAGTTATGATCAGACCCGATGATAGATATGTGGATTTAGATGACAGGTATCAGAATGCTAGAAAGCTTGGTGCTGATTTATTTGTTTCTGTTCATGCTGATGGATTTAGACTTTCGTCTGTAAAAGGTGCATCTGTATATGTCTGGTCAGAAGAAGCCTCCTCAATTACAGCTGATACTCTTTCAAAGAATAAATTAACTTCAAGCCCAGAAGTCAAATCAAAGATTGGTATGTTAGATGTAAGAGATTTTGATGAAGATGCAGCTAGAACTCTTTATCAAATAGCGTATGAAGCCAAGATAGATAATAGCGTTATATTAGCTAAAAAAATATTAGAGCAATTAAAAAGAGATCCATACACCAAAATGCATAAGCCCAATGTAGAATTCGCAGATTTCAGAGTCTTAAAATCAATTGATATTCCATCAGTTCTTGTAGAATCTGGCTTTATTTCAAATCCGGATGATGCGAAAAGATTGGAAGGAAAAGCTGGAAGAAGAATGATAGCTAGAAGTATCTTTTTAGGAATACACAATTATTTTAAAGAAAAACCAAAACCAAATACTTTTATGTCATCTCTTCCAGAATATGTTGAGTATGAGATTCAAAAAGGTGATGTAATCTCAGAGATTGCCATTCGTTTTGGTGTTACTATTGATGAAATAATTGATTGGAATAATCTAAGGAATAAAAGCATTTACCCAGGTCAAATAATTCAAATTTTTATCTAATGTGGAATCTAAATAATAAAACCGTTGTCATCTCTGGAGCGACTAATGGTATTGGTAAGGCTGCAGCAATTGAACTATCTAAAGAAAATCCAAAAATATTGTTTACCTATAGAAATCAAAGCCTTGCAGACGAGCTTCTTACAGAAATTAAAGATGTATCTCCAAACACTCGAGTCCAGCCAGTATATTGTGATTTTTCAGACCAAAATTCTATTAAAAAATGTGCGAATGAAATTAATGATTTATGCACAAGCATTGATGTCCTCATTAACAATGCTGGTGTGGTGAATACTTCATATCATGAAACTGCTGATGGAATTGAAAATACCTTCGCGGTTAATCATCTTGGGTATTTTCTTTTTACAAATCTTCTGCTGCAAAAATTAAAGGGTGATGATGAAGCCAGGATTGTGAATGTTTCTTCTGCTGCACATTCATTTGTAAAAAAAATGCAATGGGAAGATATAAATTTCAAGCATAATTTTGGACAAGGTCTTAGGCCATATGGGCAATCGAAGCTTGCTAACTTGCTTTTTACAAGGCACTTAGCTATTAAACTTTCAACAGATAATATTTCTGTCAATGCAATTCATCCAGGAGGAGTTAATACCTCCCTTGGAAGTCAAAATAAAGCTTGGTATAGCAAACCTCTAAGATTAATTCTAAGACCCTTCTTCAGATCTCCATTAAAAGGGGCTGAAAGTATTATCTATCTTGCAACCAAGCAAGATGATGGCGTGACAGGGGAATACTTTGTTGACTCAAAAATACATAAGTCATCAACTTATTCCAAAAACCTTGAAGAGGCTCAAAAACTTTGGGAATTATCAGAGAAATTGGTAGGCCAAACTTTTAATATTTAAAACTCAATCGGATCAACATTTATACTCCAACGAACCTTCTTGGAGAGATTGTTGTTATCTTTAAGAAGTGAATCTGATAAATGCACCAGAAGATTGTTTAAAATAATTCTTGTATCGGCCTGAATAATCAAATGATGATGATACAAACCTCTAACTTTAGATTGCATGGCCGGGATGGGGCCAATAAGTATACACTGACTGCTATCTATAAATTGCTTCGTATAAGTTAACATCTCTATATTGGTTTGAGCTTTGGGAGATGAAGCCTTAATCACAGCTTCAAAAGAGTACGGAGGTTGATTTGCTGCCTTGCGTTGCTCCATCAAAGATTTAGCAAAATTCATATAGTTTCCACTCTTAAGTTGTAATAAGTTCTGGTCATTAACATACCTAGATTGCACCAAAACAGTTGCGTTACCATCGGAACGCCCCGCCCTTCCAGCCACCTGAATTAATTGCTGTCCCATTTCCTCGACTGCCGATGAATTTAAACTTGTGATGCCTTGATCAATATCTACAGTTACAACTAACTTTAAATTTGGAAAATCATGTCCCTTGATTAACATTTGTGTGCCTATGAGAATACCCGTTTCAGAATTATTTATTTCTGAAAGAATTGTTTCTAGGGAGCCTGCTTTTACTGTCGAGTCTCGATCCATTCTATAAATAGATGTGTTGGGAAAAAGTTCCTTAAGGGTTTCTTCCATCTGCTCTGTCCCTGTCCCCAGAAAAGAGAGTTGCTCCTTAGAACAGCTTGGACAGTTAGTTGGAATACCAAAGGCTGAGTCACAACGATGGCAAATTAATCGCGCGACTTGATGATGGAATACTAGGCTTGAATCACAACTATTACACATTGCTTTCCACTCACAATATGAACATATAAATTGTGGTGCAAATCCTCTTCTATTAATAAATATCATGGCTTGTTTTTTTTGATTTAAAGTTTTGCAAATAGCATCTATTGCCTGAGGAGCTAAACCGCTAACTAACTGAACATCATTAATATCGAGGATAGTAAATTTTGGTGGTCTCTTTTGAGTGACTCTTTTGGTAAGGCGTATAATTTCAAACTTCTTCTCATTAACCAGCTTAAGTGTTCTTAAAGAAGGAGTTGCTGAACCAAGGATAATTGGAATTTTGATTATCTGAGCTCTTTTAATTGCGATATCTCTTGCAGAAAATTTAAAACCTTCTTGTTGTTTGTATGAAGAGTCATGCTCTTCGTCAACAATAATGAGTCCCAGCCTTGGTGCTGGCATCATTACAGCAGAGCGCGTGCCAATAATTACTTTAATCTCGCCACTGCGAAATTTTTTCCAAGTTTTATATCGAGCCGATGGTGTCATTTTGGAATGGTAAATTCCCACCAAATCTCCAAATTGATCTCTCAGCCTACTTTCAAGTTGAGGTGTTAAAGCAATTTCAGGAGCCAAAACTAAAACTGATTTATTGTTTAATAATTGCTCATAAATACACCTTATGTATACTTCTGTCTTGCCTGAACCGGTAACTCCATATAAAAGGGTAGGCAAAAAACCTTTTAAGTTATTCAAAAATTCTACGGCTTTGCTCTGTTCAGAATTCAGTTTTGTTTTAAACTCTAGATTCTTTTCTATAATTTTTTTTCTGTCGATTATGGTCTCTGCTTCAAGGATATTTTTTGTTTGTCTGAGATTTGTAGGCAAAAATGAACTTACGACTTCGCCAATCGGATGCAAGTAATAATCAGACGCCCATTTAAAAATTTTTAGCTCTGTTTTGCTAAATACTGGCAAATCGTCTAGCACCATATGAATAGGTTTGGTTTTAATAGCAGTGTTGTTGATAACTTCAGTCACAATGCCAAGCTTGTTGGTTCTGCCAAATTTTACGGCCACCCTAGTGCCTGGAGAGATATTATGATTTGAGTGATAGGTAAAGGCTTGTCTGAGAGGAACAGCTATAGCCACGTTGTAAAAAAATTTACTCATTTGTATTTGTAAACCGAACTGTATTTGGTATAGTGCTCATCCAAATTTGATTTTATTATGAAAACAGACATACATCCCAATTATCAAGAAATAACCACCACATGTAGCTGTGGCAACGTACTGCCTGTCATGAGTACATTAAAAGATAATTTGTCATTGGACGTTTGTGCTAAATGTCACCCATTCTATACCGGAAAGCAAAAGATACTTGATTCTGGTGGAAGAGTGAAGAAATTCCAAGATCGTT
>Ga0255765_1001445_pt1 | contig 29300 bp, 27 predicted proteins | sample 041ome_8_FD_179965 | JGI IMG/M metagenome (GOLD analysis project Ga0255765, IMG submission 179965) | Coastal salt marsh microbial communities from the Groves Creek Marsh, Skidaway Island, Georgia - 041407BS metaG (version 2) | ecosystem: Environmental > Aquatic > Marine > Intertidal zone > Salt...
GTTTGAAAAGATTAAAAATTGATAAAAAATAAAAAACGCCGCTTTAAACAGAAAACATTGAGATATCTGACCTTTTCCCCCACTGCCGTCGCATGATTCGGGAAAAAGGGTATGCCAATCCAATAATACGAGCGACATGAAAACAGGACATCGTGGCCCAAAGTCCCGTGTTGCCTAAGGAGCGGGTCAACCACCAGACCGGTAAAAAGACAACAACTGTGGAGAGCAGCATGGCATTTTGCATGGTACGTGTATGACCAATACCGATAAAAATCCCATCTAGCTGGTAACACCAAATGGCAATTAAAGGCAAAAAAGCCAACCATAAATAATCTTTCTGTGCGGCCAATAGTACGTTCTCCAGATCTGTATAAATGGTGATGATTGGCTTTTGCCCCAGGAGCAATATAAGCGTACATAAAATAGCCATTGTGGCTGCGAGCACAGATGTCCCTTTGCATGCCTCCACAAAAGCAGATCGTTTTCCGGCCCCCCATGCCCTGCCGCACAGTGCTTCGGCGGCGTGGGCAAAGCCATCCATGGTATATGCGGTTAAAGCAAGAAGATTCAGAAGAATTGCATTGGCGGCGGCTGTTTCCGGGCTGATTAGTGCGCCCTGACTGGTAAAGAAAAGAAAGGTAAAAAGCAGGCAAAGTGTCCGAACAAATAAATGTCGAGAGCTATGGAACATTTCGACCAAGGATGTCCAGTCGATCTCTGGGGCTTTTATCAAAATCTGTAACCCTGCAAGTTTTTTTACTACAAGAACAGCGCCTAATAAAAAGCCTAGGTATTCAGCAGTTAGACTGGCCCAGGCAGCGCCGGCTGAGTCCAGGCCCAATTCCACGATCAGCACATAGTCGAAAAGAACATTCAATACATTAGTGGTAACCAGTATCCACATAACAGACCGCATTTGCTGTAGACCAATTAGCCAGCCAACAAAGGCGTAGGTAGCCAGTGCAGCCGGAGCTGCCCAGATTCTTATACTGGCGTATTCCAGTGACAGTCCTGAAAGCTCACTGGATGTATCGCTGAGAAGGGCAATTGCTGGTTCAAGTACCCAAGGATGAATAAGCAGTATTCCCAGCCCAATACCGACACTTAACCCCAGTGCTTCCAGCAGGCGGCGATATACTGCCTGATGGTTATCAATGCCATAGGCCCTTGCGGTAAAACCGGTTGTACCCATGCGCAAAAACCCGAATGCCCAAAAAATTATGCCAATTAATTGAGCCCCCAAGGCGGTGGCGCCCAGATAAACGGCATTCTCCTGGTGGCCTAGCAACGCGGTGTCAACGAGCCCAAGCAAGGGAATGCTCAAGTTCGCGAACATCATAGGGGTCGCAATTTTGATTATCTTTAGATAGCTACTTGAATTGTCCTGGCTAGCCATAAAAAATGTTGTAAAATCAAGAAGATGTAAGCATCTTGCTGTGGAGCTTTAAAAATGTCTAGGTTATACTCTCGCAGCTTTTTTTAGGCTGCTCGCCAGTCGAACTGAAAGCTTAGAATCAAATAAATATCGGAGAAAAGTGCAATGCTGAGAAAAGCGATGAAGCTTTTCGCACTCGCTCTTGTAGCTCTACCCGGTTTCGCTTTTGCGGCCGAGGGTTCTGCCGGGCAATCAGTGCTTAATATGACGAGAGGCGTTACCCCGGTTTCGCACGAAGTCTACGAAATCCATATGTACATGTTTTGGATATGCGTAGTCATCGGAATTGGGGTTTTTGGATACATGTTGTGGGCGCTGGTTTTCCATCGCAAGTCCGTAGGCCACAAGTCTGCCCAGTTCCACGAACATTTGGGGGCCGAAATTGCATGGACAGTCGTTCCCTTCGTGCTGCTTATTTTTATGGCAATCCCTGCGACCAAAACCCTCAAAAATGTTTACGACTTCTCTGAAGCAGAGATGGATGTCAAGGTAACTGGTTATCAGTGGAAATGGCAGTATGAATATTTAGGTGAAGGGGTTGATTTTATGTCTGAATTAGCTACGCCTATAGATCAAATCTATAACGTAGATGATAAGGGAGAAACTTACCTTCAGGAAGTAACCCAACCTTTGGTTCTCCCTGCTGAAACAAAGGTACGCTTCCTAGTGACTTCAAAAGACGTAATTCACTCCTGGTGGGTACCAGCCTTTGCAGTGAAGCGTGATGCGATTCCCGGATACACTGTTGAGACTTGGGCCTATATCAACGAGCCCGGCACTTATCGTGGTGAATGCGCTGAACTCTGCGGTCAGGCCCATGCCTTTATGCCGATTGTTGTGGAAGTGTTGCCCAAAAAAGAATTTGCTCAATGGCTAGAAGAAAAAAAGGTTGAAGCTGAAGCGCTGGCAGCACTCTCAGAAAGAACATTCTCCATGGATGAGCTAATGGAACGAGGTAAAGCTACCTATGATCGCTCTTGTGCGGCTTGCCATGGGATTGATGGCCAGGGCCTTGCTGGTGTTTTCCCGCCGATGGTTGGTGTTGCAGATCAGGTAAGTCTTACCGATCACATTGATATTTTGCTAAACGGTTCTCCCGGCACATCCATGCAGTCATTTGCCTCCCAGCTTAGTGAGGTAGATATCGCAGCCGTGATTACATACGAGCGCAACGCTTTCGGCAACAATACCGGTGATCTGGTTCAGCCGATTGACGTTTTCAACTTTGCTAACGGCCAATAAGAGGTATTAATTAATGGGACATCACGCTCCAAAGGGTATTGGCCGCTGGCTCTTTACCACAAACCATAAAGATATCGGCACACTCTACCTCTGGTTTAGCTTTACAATGTTTATTCTTGGCGGCTTTTTTGCCATGGTAATTCGCGCTGAGCTTTTTGAGCCAGGCATGCAACTAATTCGCCCTGAATTCTTTAACCAAATGACAACAGTGCACGGCTTGATAATGGTGTTTGGCGCCATTATGCCCTCGTTTGTTGGACTGGCTAACTGGTTGATTCCGATGATGATCGGCGCCCCAGACATGGCTCTGCCGCGGATGAACAACCTAAGCTTTTGGATTTTGCCATCGGCATTTCTTCTGCTTGTTGCAACTATGTTCATGGAGGGCGGTGGCCCCAACTTTGGTTGGACATTCTACGCGCCGCTGTCCACGACTTATGCACCTGACAGCGTAAACTTCTTTATTTTTGCAATGCACATTATGGGCGCGTCTTCCATCATGGGCTCCATCAACATTATTGCTACCGTGCTGAACATGCGTGCGCCCGGCATGACTTTGATGAAAATGCCCCTGTTCGTTTGGACATGGTTGATTACTGCCTTCTTGCTGATTGCCGTTATGCCGGTTCTGGCTGGGGCAGTCACCATGATGTTGATGGATATTAACTTTGGCACCAGCTTCTTCGATGCAGCAGGTGGCGGTGACCCCGTATTGTTCCAGCACATTTTCTGGTTCTTCGGTCACCCAGAGGTATACATTATTATTTTGCCGGCTTTCGGCGTGATCTCCGAGATCATCCCGACCTTCAGCCGCAAGCCTCTATTTGGCTATAGCTCTATGGTGTACGCGACGGCGTCTATTGCCTTCCTGTCATTCATTGTATGGGCTCACCACATGTTCACCGTGGGCATGCCTGTTGGAGGCGAGTTGTACTTCATGTACGCCACCATGCTTATTGCGGTACCGACAGCGGCCAAGGTGTTCAACTGGATTACCACCATGTTCAAGGGCGCCATTACTTTTGAAACACCCATGCTTTTTGCTATTGCTTTTGTGGTTCTGTTTACCGTGGGCGGATTTACTGGCTTGATGCTGGCGATTGCACCTGCAGATATTCAATACCATGACAGCTACTTCGTTGTGGCGCACTTTCACTACGTGATGGTAGCGGGTGCGGTATTCAGCATGTCTGCTTCGGTTTACTACTGGTTACCCAAATGGTGTGGTCGTATGTACAGCGAAGCCATGGGTAAAGCACATTTCTGGATTTCTTTTATCGGGTTCAACATTACCTTCTTCCCGCAGCATTTCCTCGGCCTAGGTGGTATGCCTCGTCGTTATGCAGACTACGCGCTGCAATTTGCTGACTGGAATATGGTGAGCTCAATCGGTGCGTTCATTTATGGCGCGTCGCAGATCCTGTTCTTGTACAACGTGATCGCGACTATCCGTAACGGTAAAAAAGTTGATGATCCACAAGTGTGGGAAGGAGCGCGTGGTCTGGAGTGGACTGTTCCAACACCAGCGCCTTATCACACATTTACCACACCGCCTGACGTTAATCAGAAAGCGGAAGAGCTCCACTAAGGAGATAAGTAACGAAAATGGCAGATAACACAGGCCGCAACGAGAGGAAGGTTGGCAAGACAGTCGTTAAATCAGCTGTCGGTGCGGTGTTGATGTTTGCTTTTGCGGTGTTTGTGATGCCTCCTCTTTATGACATGTTTTGTGAGATCACCGGAATTGGTGACAAGACAGCAAGCAAGTATGAAGGGGCGGTTAGTGCTATCGACGAGTCGCGCACGATCAAGGTGCAGTTTATAGCGACGAATGAAGCCACCATGTCATGGGATTTTGAGCCTAATATCTTTGAGGTAGAAGTTCATCCCGGGGAAGCTACCCGAATTACCTATTTCGCCAAAAATCGAACCAGGCGGGATATGGTGGCTCAGGCTATCCCTAACATTGTGCCGACTTCAGCAGTGAAGTACTTCCATAAAACGGAGTGTTTCTGTTTCGATCAGCAACCACTGCAAGCAGGGGCAGAGGCTAATATGCCTTTGGTGTTTATTGTTGATCGGGATCTTCCCAAAGCAATTACCACCATCACGCTGTCGTACAGTATTTTTGATGTCACCGATATGTTTAGCGATGGCGTCGCAGGTATTAACTAGATTGGGCTAAAACCCAAACAACAAAACCGGAGAAAAAACAAAATGGCAGCTGAAGGTACTTATTACGTTCCTGAGCAGAGCAAACTGCCCATCATTGTTGGTTTGTCACTCGGCCTTTCCGCCTATGGCGCAGGCAAGATCATGATTGATGGTAGCTACGGCGCGCTTCTGGTGGGGATGATCCTGGTATGGGGAACCCTCGCTTATTGGTGGAATCTAGTTATCAAGGAAAACATGCAGGGATTGGTAGATGACCAGCTTAAGCGCTCATATGTTTGGGGTATCGGCTGGTTTATCTTTTCCGAAGTCATGTTTTTCTCTGCATTCTTTGGCGCGCTCTTCTATGTGCGTAACGTGGCATTGCCAACACTGGGTGGTTGGGAAATGGGCGTAGCTAACCCGGAAGAGTGGGGTGGTTTCAGTCCGTCCTGGCCTTTAATGGTCACTCCAGATCAGTCCCTTAATGGTGATTCGGCCGTCATGAAAGGCCCAGAGCATGCGTTTACTTTTCCCGGGTGGAGCAATATTTTCCACTGGTTGCCATTGTGGGGCACTCTTATCCTCATGACCTCAAGTTGGACTGTGCACGTTGCTCACCATGCACTCAAACATGGCGATAACCGCAAGAAATTTAATATCTGGCTGGGTATAACCGTTATCCTCGGTTCTACTTTCCTTTGTTTGCAGGCCTATGAGTACTTTGAGGCGTATCACCACCTCGGCCTGACTTTGAAATCCGGCATCTATGGTACGACGTTCTTTATGCTGACAGGTTTCCACGGTGCGCATGTGACCATGGGTACCATCATGCTGCTCGTACAGCTGATTCGCTCATTCAAGGGTCACTTTACCGAGAATGATCATTTTGGTTTCGAAATGGCATCCTGGTACTGGCACTTTGTTGATGTGGTTTGGGTGATGCTTTTCTTCTTCGTATATATCCTTTAAGAAGGGTACTTTCCCACTTATTTGTTTATATAGGGAAGAGATAAGAAACGGCCAGTTGTACTGTCCGTTTTTGTCTGGGAAGAAAACCGAAGGGGTTATTCGTCGATGATTCTTTCAGGGTGTAATTCACGATCCCAGGGCGCTTGGCTACCAAGTTGGCCAGTGCCGATGCCATAGGCGATAGTGCCAACTAGCGCAGTTGCCAGGCTGATACGTATAAACAAGGCATAAAGTACGCGTTTGCGCTCATTGCCCTTGTCTTTGACCAGAAACCAAAAACCGGTGAAAAGACTGGCAAGCATGGCAATGAGTAAGATGAAGACGATCAGTTTTAAAAGCATGGTCGATCTGAAATTAAAATTGAGTGGCTATTTAAACACAGTGGCGTGTTTGGTTGATCATAAAATCAACCAAACATAATCAGGCGGAGGTGCCAGGCACTTTGTCGAATCAGGTCAAATTCAAATGGCATTGGGATATTAAATTCCTGCTTTTGGTGTGTGCAGTATTGCCGCTCACTATATCCGCCATTTTTTGGCAGTTGGATCGTGCTGGGCAAAAACGGGAAATACTTCGACAGCTCGATGAGGGCATGGCAAGTGCCCCGGTCAGTCTGGAATCCCTGCCGGCAAGCCCCCAAAACTACACGCAGGTGATCGTGGAGGGGCGTTGGGCGGAGCAAGTATTTTTATTGGACAATCGAACACGCTATGGCCGAGTAGGCTATGAGGTAGTTGGACTAATTGAGCGCACCAACGATGTGCCGGTTTTAGTAAATCGAGGCTGGATTGCGGCTGGCAATGACCGCAGTGTATTGCCGGAAATCGATATTTCTCCTGGAAATCATCGTGTCGAGGGATACCTATATCGATCAACCCAAAAGCCGATTGTGTTTGCGGAGCAGCAGTGGTCGGGTAAGTGGCCTGAAAGGATACAGGTAATAGATTTTGAGTTAATGCAGCAACGACTGAGTGGAGATCTTTATCCTTCTGTAGTGCGGATTAGCCCAGAATCTCCTTTGGCCTATCAGGCCGATTGGCATGTTGAGCGCAAGGGGCCGGGAATGCATATTGGCTATGCTATCCAATGGACGTTGATCTCCTTGTTGATTGTCATCATGTGCCTTTTTGTAAACAGCAATTTGAAGGATTGGTTGAAACAACGCAGAAGAAACCGAAACCAGTAAAGATATGAACAATACGACAAACCACCAAAAAACCAGCAAACCATGGCCACTCTACGTAATTGTCGGCATGGTCACTGGCGTCTTGTTGCTGGGTTATCTGCTCGCTCCAAAGACAGAAGAAGGCAAGCTCGCCTGGATAGAAATACTGGGAACCACCAACAACGGCATGCTATTAAACCCTCCAGTTGAAGTATCGCCTGGTCAAATTCTGGGCCTGGATGGCCAGCCCTGGGCTGCCATGGACGACGGCACCTGGAAAATGGTACTGCTGGTTCAGGGCGACTGCGGTGAAACCTGTATCGCTCGTATGAACGAGCTTCATGCCATGCGTATTCGTTTGCAGCGTGACGCGAGTGAGTTAACGCTGGGATTACTGGTGCAAGACGCCGAACATTTGCCGAGCGTACCGGTTGCCGATGATATCCATGAACTACAGCTAGGAGGCACAGTACTGTTAGAGAATTTGAAACAGACGAATGTCGCAGACTCGCAGCAGCCTACGGTTCTATTGATGAACCCGATTGATGTTTTCATGCTGGCCTATATGCCAGAAAACTCAGGTGTCGAAATCCTTGAAGACTTTGAGCACCTTTTAAAACTGGCACACTAAGCTTTTACTCCAAGAGACCCTAATGAAATCGCTATTTTCCAACTCCCTCCCTGGATTTCGCCTTGCTTTGATTGGCATCGTGTTGGCCGCCGGTGTTGTAGGCCTCGGAGCCTTTACCCGTCTGGTGCATGCGGGTTTGGGTTGCCCCGATTGGCCAGGTTGTTACGGGCATTTGCTTTGGCCCAATGAGGCGCATGAGATTGCTGCAGCCAATGAAGCGTTTCCGGATATGCCGGTTATCGACGGCAAACCCTGGCCAGAGATGGTTCATCGTTATTTTGCCGGCACACTGGGCCTGCTGATTTTGGCCATGGCTGTTCTGGCGATCCGGAATCGTCAGGATAAAAGCTATCCATTCCGGCAACCGCTATTCATGCTTTTCCTGGTGATATGGCAGGCGCTGTTTGGAATGTGGACGGTAACCTTAAAGCTATGGCCACAAGTTGTGACGATTCATCTGATGGGAGGATTCGCGACCTTTGTACTAATCGTTGTTATGGCTCAAAGGCTGTCATCATACCAATGGCGGCTTCCAGAGAAACAACTTGATAAAGTTCTCTCACTGAAGCCCTGGCTTATCTTGGGAATAATCATTGTTGCCCTGCAGATCACATTGGGTGGCTGGGTGGCCTCAAATTATGCGGCGCTTGCGTGTCCGCCTAAAGAATTTCCGACATGCTTTGGTTCCTACTGGCCGGATATGGACTTTGTCCATGGATTTAATTTTGCCCAACATATCGGGCCAAATTATCTTGGGGGATTGCTTCATAATGAAGCCCGTGTGGCTATTCATTATATGCATCGCGTGGGGGCCCTGATCACGACGGCTTATCTGATCTTTCTCGCTTTCAAATGCTTATTTATCGGTTTCAAACCCCTGTCATTGCTTACCAAATTGATGGTTACTGTATTAGCCATTCAGGTGATTTTGGGCATCAGCAACGTTATGATGGCGCTGCCTTTGTTCATCGCTGTGGCGCACAATGTAGTTGGTGCAATTTTGCTGGCTGTGGTCTGCAGTATGGCCACACAATGTCTGCGAGCACAGAGGCTGGAAACTCGGGAAATACAAGGGGAATAGGATGAGCACAGAGGCGAGCGTCTCCTCTACCTTCAGTGATTATCTGGAGCTGACCAAACCCAGGGTCGTTGCTCTTATGATTCTCACCTCCGTTATTGGCATGATGTTGGCAGTCCCCGGCATGGTGCCGCTGGATGCCCTGATACTAGGCAATCTCGGCATAGCCCTGTGTGCAGGCTCTGCGGCTGCTATCAATCATCTGGTCGACCGTCAGGTTGACCAGATGATGGCTCGAACTCGCAATAGGCCCGTGGCAACTGGTCGCGTAGACCCGGTACCAGCAAGCTTGTTTGCCTTTGTCATAGGCGCTTTAGGCACCTACATACTAGTCGCTTATGTCAACATGCTCACCGCTGTCCTGACGATACTCTCACTGGTTGGATACGCCGTTGTGTACACCCTCTGGCTCAAACGCGCGACCCCACAAAATATAGTGATTGGTGGATTGGCTGGTGCGGCACCGCCCTTGCTTGGCTGGACTGCAGTCACAGGTGAAATTCACCCGCATGCCTTGCTACTGGTGCTTATTATTTTCGCCTGGACTCCTCCGCATTTTTGGGCGCTGGCCGTTCATCGACTGGATGATTATCGGGAAGCTAAAATACCTATGCTGCCTGTCACTCATGGTGAGAAGTACACAAAGCTCAATATTTTGCTCTATACCCTCATCATGTTTGCCGTAACCCTGCTGCCTTTTGTTTTTGGAATGTTTAGCTGGATTTACCTGGCCGGGGCAGTTGTTCTGGGTGGGATTTTCCTCTACTGGTCCGTCATCATGATTATTGGTAAGGATCCCGAAGCGGGGATGAGTACCTTTAAATATTCCATTCTGTATTTGATGTTGCTGTTCGTGGTCATGTTGGCAGACCACTACATATTGCCACCCACTTATATCGCCCAGGCGTAACCTATGTCACATGTAAACGACGAGACAAGAAAAGCCATCCGGAAAACAGCGGCTATTTCTGTTGCTGTTATTTTTGTACTGGTGTTGGCATTCTTTTGGAAAATTACCCAGCCTCGTGCACTGCGGATATCCGAAATGCAATCCAATGGCTTGATGTATTTCGAAACCCCACGAGAAGTCTTGCCATTCGAGCTGCTGGATGAAGACGGTCAAACTTTTACTCGTGAGGACCTGAAAGGCAAGTGGACCATGATCTTCCCCGGGTTTACCCACTGTCCCGATATCTGCCCAACCACCATGGCGCAACTGAGCCAGATGTGGGGTTATCTTGATGAGAACCCAAAAGAAGATTTGCAAGTCATAATGCTTTCGGTCGATCCCAACCGTGATACGGTCGAAATTCTCAACCAGTACGTTAATTACTTTAACGAAGATTTTATTGGGCTAACTGGCGATTTGGGCACCATTGCCGACTTGGCAGCACAGTTAAATATTGCCTTCGATATCATCAACCCCGATAACGCAGCAGACGACTACGATGTTGCCCATAGTGCCAATATTGTTTTGGTTAATCCGGCGGGAAATTATCAGGGTTTTTTTCGGCCGCCGTTTGATCCGGCGATTCTTAAACTCAACTATCAATCCGTTTGGGTTCAGAATTGACGAATAACTAGCTTACTCTAGGCGCTGTTGTTGTTTCGCCGTCCAAAATAAAGGCGCCCTAAGGCGCCTTTTTAGTTAGTGAGCCGGCATTTCCGGCCTTTCCGGTATTACCCCGCCTAAAAAGTGGAACATGCGACTGACCCAAGTGTAGTCGGACTCGTAGCCCATAATGCCAATAAAAACCAGCAGGCACATGGGCGGCACCAGAATTGCCGTGACCAGTGCTAGCCTTTCCCAGGCCATATGCATAAAGATCGCGATGATGAAGCCCGCCTTGAGAAACATAAACATCAAAACCAGTGACCAGCGCAACCAGCCCTGGAATTGCATGTAGTCCACCATGTACGAAAAAAAGCTGAGCACAAATAGTAGTAACCAGATCTTGAAGTAGATACCCAGTGGGTGTTGTTGGCCTTCAGCCGTTGTTGATGACATAGCGAACTCTCCCTACCACAAATAAAAGAATGCGAAGATAAATACCCACACCAGATCCACGAAGTGCCAATAGAGCCCGGCAATTTCGACGATGCCGTAGCCCCGCTCTTCGTAGTGCCCCTTCATCACCTTGATGGCGACAATAGTTAAGTAGAGAACGCCGATGCTGACGTGAAAACCGTGGAAGCCGGTCACCATAAAGAACACAGCGCCAAATTGCGGTGCTCCCATGGGGTTGCCCCAGGGGCGAACACCTTCTTCCAGAATCAGTTTGCTCCACTCAAAAGCCTGCATGCCGACAAACATCAGGCCGAAGAATGCGGTGATCAGCATAAGGATCCCGGCAACTTTTTTATTGCCGCGATAGCCGTAGTTCACTGCCAGTGCCATGGTGCCGCTACTGGTAATGAGCACAAAGGTCATAATGGCAATCAGAATCAGGGGGATATGGTGGCCAAACAGGGTAAGGGCAAAAACCTCACTGGTTGGCGGCCAGGGTACCGGGCTGCTCCAACGGACGGTCATGTAGGCAATCAGGAAACAGCTAAAAATAAAGGTATCCGAGAGCAGGAAGATCCACATCATCGACTTGCCCCAGGAGACATTTTTAAATGCATCCTTATCCGATGACCAGTCCTGGGCAATGCCCTTCATGCCGGGTTCCAGGGTAGTACTTACACCAGACATAATCAGTCTCCTAAATGATGTCGCAGTAACTGGCTAGCAGCGCGATGGTTTCAGGCGGCCCTGCCAATATAAAAAATAAAAGTAACCAGAGCGCGAACAAAAAATGCCAAAACGTGGCACACATATCGGTAATTTTTGCGACCCGCTCAGGTGAGCTTCCTGACCATGCGCGTCCCATGGTGGTTGACCAAAAGGTCAGTCCCAAAATCAAGTGGGCGCCATGAAGGGCAGTGAGTACATAGAAAAAACTATTGGCCGGATTGGTGTTTAGGTAATAGCCGTGATCAATCAGTTGCTGCCAGACGCTTATCTGGCCGATCAGGAAAGTAATGGCGAATAGCCCGGCAAGCATCAGTCCGCGCAAAATGCCCGCCTCATTGTCTGATCTAACCATGCGCCGAGCGTACTCAAAAGAAATACTGCTGCATAACAGCATGGCGGTGTTTAGCCATAGCTGGCTGCGGTTAGAGAGCGGATTCCAGGGTTGTGAAAGCGTTTCCCAATCGCCCACGTTGGAGCGAATCAGGTAGGCCAGCATAAACAGCATGAACAGGGACGAGACGACGCCCAGCATGACGTAGAGGGCTATTTTTTCTGTGCTTTGCCCCATAAAGCCACTGCTCGACAATGCCGGCGCAGTTGAGTTTCTGCTGAAGTTCATCATGGATCTATTTACTGTCTTATCCATCAGGATGCTCCTAGGCTTCAGACGGTTGGTGGCCGTCGCCGTGTTGTTCCATTAGCTGATCATCTGTTTCTGACTCTGAAGCCACTTCGTCAGTGGAAACCGTCTGCAGTACGAAATCATCCGGTGCGCCTGGTACGCTGTAGTCATAGGCCCAACGATGCACCACGGGCAATTTCTCGCGCCAGTTGCCATGAATAGGTGGTGTATCCGGTGTTGCCCACTCCAATGAACAGGCTTTCCACGGGTTGGGGGAAGCGACCCTGCCTTTGAAGTAGCTCCATATCATGTTGAAGATGAACAGGAACTGGGCCGTACCCAGGATTAATGCGACGACGGTAATAAAGACATTCAGATCATGGGCAGACTCCGGCAAGAAATCGTAGCCCTCGTAAGCGTAATAACGCCGCGGCATCCCTAGTACGCCCAGATAGTGCATAGGGAAGTAAATCAGGTAGGTGCCAATAAAAGTGATCCAGAAATGGATATGTCCGATGGTGTCATTGAGCATGCGCCCTGTGATTTTGGGGTACCAGTGATAGATTGCCCCAAACACCACCAGAATAGGCGCAACGCCCATCACCATATGGAAGTGTGCCACCACAAAGTAAGTATCGGACAGGGGAACATCGACAATCACGTTGCCCAGAAATAGTCCGGTCATTCCCCCGACAACAAAGGTCAGGATAAAAGCCACAGAAAACAACATGGGCACAGTCAAATGCAGATTGCCCTGCCACAGGGTAAGCACCCAGTTGTAAACCTTGATGGCGGTAGGGACCGCAATAATCAGGGTAGTAGTGGCAAAGAAGAAGCCGAAGTAGGGATTCATCCCGCTCACATACATATGGTGCGCCCAGACCACAAAGCTTAAGCCACCGATAGCTACAATGGCCCAAACCATCATTTTGTAGCCGAAGATGTTTTTACGAGCGTGCACACTGATGATATCGGAAACGATGCCAAAGGCGGGCAGGGCAACGATATATACCTCGGGGTGACCAAAGAACCAGAACAAATGCTGAAACAAAATTGGTGATCCACCGCTGTAATCAAGTTGTTGGCCCAGAGATACCATCGCCGGCATAAAGAAGCTGGTATGCAGTGTCCGGTCGAGCAACATCATGATGGCGCTGACGAAAAGAGCGGGGAAGGCAAGCAGTGCCAATATGGTGGCAACAAAAATGCCCCAGACGGATAGCGGCATACGCATCATGGTCATGCCATGTGTACGTGCCTGCAGCACGGTGGTCACATAATTTAGGCCGCCCATGGTGGCTGCAACAATAAATACGGCCAGGGAGATCAGCATCAGGATGATTCCCCAGTCAGACCCCGGCGTGCCTTCTGTAATTGCCTGCGGTGGGTAGAGCGTCCAGCCAGCGCCTGTTGGGCCGCCCGGAACAAAAAAGCTGGCAAACAGGATGATCACGGATAGCAAATACGCCCAGTAGCTAAGCATGTTTACAAAGGGGAACACCATGTCCCTTGCACCGCACATCAAGGGAATCAGGTAGTTACCAAAGCCACCAAGAAACAGGGCAGTAAGCAGGTAAACAACCATGATCATGCCGTGCATAGTGACGTACTGGTAGTAGGTCGCCGCGTCCATATCAATGACACCCGGCAAACCAATTTGCATGCGCATCAGCGCAGACAATGTGAGTGCTACCAGGCCGGCGACAATGGCGGTCAAGGAATACTGGATAGCAATGACCTTATGGTCCTGGCTCCAGACATATTTTGTCCAAAAACTTTGTGGCTCGTGGAGCTCTTCGCGTTCGGCATCATCTGCGTAAGTCATATTGCTATTCCCCTTCTACACTTAATGATGAGTTGGCTTTGGCATAGGCCACCAGAGCATCGATCTGTTCTTCCGATAGAGGCACTGGCGGCATAACAGGCTGGAATCCTTCGACGACCTTGGCCGTTGGATTCATTATGGATTCTCGTATGTAGGCTTCGTCAGCAATTGCTGTGGTGCCATCCGAGAAAGTACGTTGAGATCCATATAAATCTTTCCAGGTTGGCCCGATAACCTGACTGCCGTCGATACTGTGACAGCCATTGCAGGCATTCTGGGCCGCGACCTGGGCGCCCAGTTCCTCCAAACTCATATCGTCAGAGGATGAAGACGCATCCGAACTACCCATATCATCTTCGGATTCAGGCGCTGACGAATCCGAATTGTCTGACTCCTGACCGAGGGACTGGGCATAGGCCACAATGGCATCGAGCTGTTCTTCACTAAAGTCATAGGCAATCATGACGGGGGGGAATCCGGCAACAAGTTTGGCCTGTGGATCAATGATGGATTCCCTGAAATAGGCTTCGTCAACAATAATGGTGCTGCCGTCGGCGAGACTAGTCTCACGACCAAAAATTCCCTGCCAGGTTGGTGCCAGCGAGGGGCTGCCGTCGACGCTATGACAGGCGACACAGCCCTGTCCGTTTACCAGGGCTTCGCCCTGATCCACCAGTCCGCCGGTGGTGCCCAAAGTGAGCGATTCGGCAAAGGTTGGTTTTGATTCCAGCCATGCATCAAATTCATCTTGCGGCGCCATCACCATGTGGCCGCGCATATTGTAGTGTCCTACACCACAAAGCTCCGCACAGAGAATTTCGTAGCGGCCTTCGCGTGTAGGGGTAAACCAGAACCAGGAAACAATGCCTGGCACCAAATCCATCTTGGCGCGAATCTGGGGTACATAGAAATCGTGTAGTACGTCGACCGACCGAAGCAGTGCTTTCACTGGTCGATCCATGGGGACATAGAGTTCGTTGGAGAGGATGATGCGATCATCCTGACCATTGGGGTCATCGGGGTTCAGCCCCAGGGGGTTTTGCCCGTTAATAAAACGGGGTTCGCTGGTGCCAAATACGCCATCGTCGCCCGGGTAGCGGAAGGTCCAGCGCCATTGGGTACCCACTGCTTCAAATTCGTGGGCATCCTCGGGGACGGTCACATAGTCGTTGTAGACGATCAGTCCGGGAGCAAGCATGGCAACAATACCTACCGAACTCAGCCCGATCAGCCACCATTCCAGTTTTTTGTTTTCCGGTTGGTATACGGCCTTCAAGCCTGGTCTGGTGCGATACTTGATTAGCACATAGATCAAGAAGAAGGCGATCGCGAGCGTGACCACACCAGTGACAGCCAGCGTAATAATTACGGTGGTATCAATACTGCCCCAATTGGAGGCAACTGGCGTGAAAGTCCAAGGCGTAAGAAAATTAAAGAGTACTGATCCAATGACCAGTATTATCAGGACGACTGCTATAGCCATGCGTTGTTATCCTTCTATTCAGCCATAACTACCATTCACACGGACAGCTGGCTTCTAAAAAGAAGTCAGGAATAACGCTAGCCACTATCAGCACTCAGGCCTTTTGCCTGAAATGACGTTTCGTCGACAGAACTACAAAAACTACAACTGCATATAGGCGATGTCGTCGCTTTGTGCTGTCTACAACCCCTCTGTAATTCTTAATTGTTGCGAGGGTAATTCAGTAGTCAGGGGCTTGACCGAGGTTTTACTGCCCGTAACCAAAAATGATGATTGAACTAAGCATACAGAAATAAATAAGAAAGAAAAGGTTGATATGCACAATTTGTGCGGGTGCCAATAAATAATGGATCATAATAACCTGATTGTATTCAGTTGCATTTCCTTGGCGTGCCGCTACTCTTTCTGCCAAATTGAATTTCCCTGAGATATACATGTCTGAATCCGCTCCTTTAATCCTTGTTGATGGATCTTCCTACCTTTACAGGGCGTTCCATGCACTGCCTCCGCTGGCAACTTCGAAAGGCCAGCCTACAGGGGCCGTAAGGGGCGTGGTTTCAATGTTGCGCAAATTGCGAGATCAACATCCAGACAGCAACATCGTCGTTGTGTTTGATGCCAAGGGTAAAACGTTTCGCGACGATATGTATCCTGAATACAAAGCCCAGCGACCGCCCATGCCGGATGAGATGCGGGAGCAAATTGAACCACTGCACGATTGCGTTCGGGCACTGGGATTCCCCATGATTATTCATCCGGGCGTCGAGGCAGACGATGTAATGGGTACGCTGGCAGTGCAGGCGGCAGCTCAAGGGCAGAAAAGCATTATTTCTACCGGTGACAAGGATATGGCACAGCTGGTGAACGACCATATCACGCTGGTGAATACCATGTCTGAAAGCACCTATGACCGTCAGGGTGTGATCGACAAGTTCGGTGTGCCGCCAGAATTGATTATCGATTACCTCGCCATTATTGGTGATAGCTCGGACAATATTCCCGGGGTGCCCGGAGTTGGTCCCAAGAGCGCCACGCCCATGCTTAATGCCATCGGTGGCCTCAAGGATATTTACGACAATCTGGAAGCGATACGGGAACTTGATTTTCGCGGCGCCAAGAAAATGCCGGAAAAACTGGCTGAGCATCGCGAGCAGGCGTTTATGTCCTACGATCTTGCCACTATCAAGACAGATATTGAGCTTGAGGAAACGTCGGCCGATTTGGTTAACCGCGAGCCTGACCAAGCGAAACTAAAAACACTATATGCCGAGTTGGAATTTAAAAGCTGGCTGAAGGATCTGGACGCGCCCAAGGCTGCAGATAAGCCTGCAAAGACAACAACGACCAAGCCTGTCGAGCAGGTCGGGAAGGATTACAGCTGCGTTCTAGACAAAGACGAATTTGAACAATGGCTGCAAAAGTTAAAAGACGCCGAGACCTTTGCCTTTGATACCGAGACAACCAGCCTGAATTACATGGATGCAGAATTGGTCGGCCTGTCTTTTGCCCTGCAGGCAGGTCAAGCCGCCTACGTACCCGTGGCGCACGATTATATGGATGCCCCTGCACAGCTGGATCGCGATTGGGTTTTGGAGCAGTTAAAACCGATTCTGGAGGATGAAAACCGCACCATCGTGGCCCAAAACCTCAAATACGATCAATCGGTACTGGCCAACTATGGCATCGATGTGAAGTGCAAGGTTATGGACACCATGCTGGAATCCTATGTGCTCAATTCTGTTGCCGGCCGGCACGATATGGATTCCCTGGCAATGCGGCATCTGGAGCGGGAAACCATTCATTTTGAAGACATTGCCGGCAAGGGCACCAAGCAACTTACTTTCAATCAGATCGCGCTTGAGGAAGCGGCGCCCTATGCAGCAGAAGATGCCGATATTACCCTGCAATTACATCAGGCACTCTGGCCACAACTGGAAGAAATTTCGTCGCTCAAAAAGCTCTATGAGGATATCGAGGCACCCCTGGTGCGGGTTCTATCTCATGTAGAGCGCAATGGCACACTGATTGACCCGGATGCCATGTTTGCCCAGAGCGAGGAAATTGCCGCCAAAGTGCAAAATCTGGAAACACAGGTTCATGATCTGGCCGGGCAAGTATTCAATTTGGGCTCTCCCAAGCAGTTGCAGGAAATTCTCTACGAAAAACAGCAACTGCCGGTACTCAAAAAAACACCCAAGGGGCAGCCGTCCACTGCGGAAGAAGTTTTACAGCGTCTGGCAGACGACTACGAGATCCCGCGTTTAATCCTGGAATACCGCTCATTGAGCAAGCTCAAGTCGACCTACACAGACAAGTTACCGTTGATGATCAACAAAAAAACCGGTCGAGTTCATACCTCGTACCAGCAAGCAGTTGCCGCCACCGGTCGTTTGTCTTCCACCGACCCCAACCTGCAAAACATTCCAGTTCGGACAGAGGAAGGCCGTCGTATTCGCAAAGCGTTTATAGCCCCCAAAGGGATGAAAATTGTTGCTGCGGATTATTCCCAGATAGAGCTGCGAATCATGGCGCATTTGTCCCATGATCAGGGCTTGATGAAAGCTTTTAAGGAAGGCAGGGATGTTCACAGTGCCACCGCCGCCGAGGTATTTGGCGTGGAGCTGGATGACGTGACCTCCGACCATCGCCGCAAGGCCAAAGCCATTAACTTTGGTTTGATCTACGGAATGAGCGCATTTGGCCTGGGGCGTCAGTTACAGGTTGCTCGCAATGAAGCGCAGCAATACATTGACCTCTATTTTGATCGATACCCGGGGGTTAAACAGTTTATGGATCGTATACGCGCCCAGGCAGCGGAAGATGGATACGTGGAAACACTTTTTGGCCGAAGGCTTTACCTGCCCAATATCAATGATCGCAATGGCCTATATCGTCAGGCTGCCGAGCGCACAGCGATTAATGCGCCCATGCAAGGCACCGCCGCAGACATCATCAAGATTGCGATGATTGATGTCGATGCCTGGCTCAGCCAATCCAATTCAGGAATACGCATGATGATGCAGGTTCACGATGAATTGGTATTTGAGGTTCCTGAAGATCAGCTCGATAGCTTTATCCCGGAAGTGGAAAAGCGCATGGAAAATGCCGCAACGCTGGATGTTCCGCTATTAGTTGAAGCAGGGGTTGGCAATAATTGGGAAGAAGCCCACTGATTGAACCAACAACAAGGCTCTGCTGGGTTAAAGCCAGTATTCGAAATGGCTTTCAGTCGGGAAATACTTACTTTTTTCGATTGCCAATTAACTTTGCTACAGCATGGTCGCTACCCAAACAGCCTACGATCAATGCAGTGATTCCGACCAGGCCAAAAATCAGCGGAGGCAAAAAATAGCTGCTAAGTTTGTCTGGCCATGCGAGATATAAAATCAGGATAGATAGGCCGCTCATCAACACGCCGATAGCGAGCACAACTTTGCGATTTAGGGGTTTGAGAATATATTCGTCAGAGTCGTTTTCGAACTGATTTAGGATGGGGCTAAAAATTTTGGTCAGGGTAGTCTTCATCAGTATTTACGTAACACTTGATTCGGTGACAGAAAGATACAGTAAACTTGCGTTTTTTCTTAGTGGCAATCGCTATACAGGAATAAATTTTCATGCTTGCGCAACTTCAGCGGAATTTTGATCTGCTTCGCAGTAACCAGATTTTTGAAACCTTCGTGATTCTGGTGATTTTGTTTTCGGCTGTGCTAATTGGTGCCAAAACATTCCCCATTAATCCGGCCTATATAAAAATACTGAATATTCTCGACTGGGGAGTTACGTTCTTTTTCCTGCTTGAAATCAGTATTCGTTTTCTGGGTGAGCAAAATAAAAAAGACTTCTTTAAGTCTGGCTGGAATATTTTCGACACGCTCATTGTGACGGTAAGCCTGATTCCGATTCAGGATTCGGAGCTGGCGATACTGGGTCGTCTAATTCGAATTTTTCGCGTGCTGCGTATGGTTTCCATCATTCCGGAATTACGCGTATTGATGAATTCGCTCATTCGCGCTTTGCCACAGCTGGGTTACGTCTGCCTGCTTATGTTCATCATTTTTTATATTTTTGCTGCCATCGGTGCTTCCTTCTTCGCATCTATTAATGCGGATCTGTGGGGTGATATTGGGGTCAGCCTGCTCACGTTGTTTCGGGTCATGACCTTTGAGGACTGGACCGATGTGATGTATGAAACCATGGAGGTCTATCCTTGGAGCTGGGCCTTCTATATCGGCTTTATCTTTTTAACGGCGTTCGCTTTCCTGAATATGATTATTGGCATTGTGGTGAAAGTGTTTGAAGAGGAGCAGGAGCGGGAAGACGAAGCCAGCCAGCTGGCATCGCATGGGGGGCGAGCAGAGCCTGATCGCTATGAGTTACAGCAGCAAATTGCGGAACTGAAAGAGCTTATTGAAAAAAAACTTTAATTGCTGGGAACCAAAGCCATATCAGCCTGTCACAGTGACCGCATAGACTGTGCCTATCCATATTTGGCAATACATGGCCCTTGGTGAAAACCTGAGGGCTTTTTTTTGAAAATTTTTTTTCATCTTCGTTGAACTTTTTTTGAAATGGCCAGTCAGAGTATTCGCATAGACTATTTCCCCCTTGTAAATAGATTTATTCACCCCGGGCTTCCCCGGGGTTTTTTTTGCCCAAAATTTTCTGAAAAAGATAATTTGCACGGAACTAATTTAAAAACTATCTCTCTAAAGTTTTGAATTGACCCCCTACGCGGTAGCGATTTTCTCCTGAATTTACCGCCTTAAGCCTGCCAAAAGCGGGCTTTTTTTTGTCCTGCATTTTCCCATGCCGCGCAAATCAAATAGTAACCATGAAGACGCTGGCCGACGTAAGAAATAAATGACAGCCTGTTATTTCGTTGCCAGCTAATCCTCGAAGCTAGGTTTCTTCTGTATCTACCAATTTGTTGCTGTCGAACCAGTCAATCAGTAGCTGGCGTAATTCGGGGAGGCCATCTCCCTTTAGAGCAGAAAATGTCTGGACGGATACCAGTGGCGTTTCAAATTCATTTTGAATCGTACGTTGTATGGACAGCATGGTCGATTTGGCTGCGCCGCGTTTAAGTTTGTCAGACTTGGTCAGCAAGATATGCAGTGGCAAAGCCTCTGCCAGTGACCAGGCGATAAAATTTCGATCAAATTCCTGCAGAGGATGACGAATATCCATCAATAAAAGGCAGCCACAGAGGCTCTGGCGTTCATTCAGGTATTCGGTCAGGTTCTTTTCCCATTCCTTGCGAACAGCCAAAGGTACTTTGGCGAAGCCATAGCCAGGTAAATCTACGAGTCGTTTGTCATCGGCGACAGTAAAAAAATTAATCAGTTGGGTGCGCCCAGGTGTTTTACTGGTTCGCGCTAGCTTTGGCTGCTCAGTCAGCCGATTAAGCGCACTGGATTTTCCGGCATTGGATCGACCGGCAAAAGCAATTTCCAGCCCTTCATCCGCTGGGCACCGCCGGATATCGGGCGCGCTGGTTAAGAATTGGGCCTGAGTGAACTTGATTAATGGCTTTTTTGGAGGGCTCGGAGGGTTTGTCATTCTTAGTCTCTGGTGAAGACGCACATCTTAACGTGTTTTTATCATGGTTCGTGACGTGACGGGGGCAAGTCCTTTGGGTATAATCCGCCGACTTTTTTTCAAAGGGTATGAAAAAGTAATGCGCATCCCACCAGTGCGTGTTTTGTACCCGGAACCACAAATAGTACATGGCTTTAAAATGATGAAGGTTCTCCCTAGTATTCTTGGTTTAGTGGCACTGCTGTTTGCGGCTTCTTCTTTCGCAGCCGGCGACGCAGATGCAGGTGCAACGAAAGTTGCGGTATGTGCAGCTTGTCATGGTCAGGAAGGTGTCAGTGCTTCGGCGCTGTATCCAAACCTTGCTGGTCAGAGTGAAAACTACCTGTACAAACAACTGCAAGATATCAAATCTGGCGATCGTGCGGTTTTGGAAATGACTGGCATGCTGGCCGCTTCAAGCGATCAGGATCTGGAAGATATTGCTGCATATTACGCCTCGCTGGAGCACGCAGTGATGGGTAGTCAGGAGATAGCGGATGAAGCCTATGCCCTCAGCGAAGAAGATTTTCTGGCCTTGGGTGAAAAAGTATTCCGTGGTGGCAACTTGCAAACTGGCGTTGCTGCCTGCACAGGCTGTCATGCACCCTCAGGAATGGGTAATGACCCCGCAGCTTATCCAGTGATTGCTGGCCAGCACACTGACTATATAGTGAAGCAACTGAAAAACTTCCAAAACAACCTGCGTACCAATGATGGGGAAGGTCGTTTGATGCGTGGAGTTGCCTCTCCAATGAGTGATCTGGAAATCCGGGCAGTGGCCAATTATCTTTCCGGACTTCATTAAGGCCCGTTAATTTGTGCAATAAGGCGGCTAAAGGCCGCCTTTTTTGTGATTCAATGTCACTCCTTTTATTCTATATCCGTTGAGTAGATCACCCTAAAGAGGTATCCAATGAAGAAGTTTTTTTCAGTTTTTATGCTTGCTTTCCTGATTCCGGTAGCCTCATGTAGTGCACAGTCCGATGATTCTGCAGCTAATCAGTTCGTTGAAGGCAGGGATTACGGTCTTTTGGCTCGTCCGGTTAAAACCAGCGACCCCGAAAAGATCGAGGTGACCGAGGTTTTTTGGTACGGGTGCATTCACTGTTTCCGGCTAGAGCCAGAACTTCAAGCATGGTTGCCTACAGTGGCAGATGATGTGGAATTCGTTCGAATTCCAGCAATCTGGGCAGAAGTTATGGAACTGCACGCAGCAATGTACTATGCCAATGAAGTATTAGGTATTGAAGAAGAGCTTCACCAGCCTATTTTTAATGAGATGAATGTCGAGCGTAATCAGCTGGGCTCAGAAGAGGCCATCCTTGATTTTGTTAGTGATCATGGAGTAGACCCCGATCAGTATCGACGCGCGCTCAATTCCTTCGGAGTTTCCAGTCAGGTTCAACAGGCACGAGCCAAAATGGGTGCCTATGCCATCCGCGGGACCCCGGAAATGGTGGTCAATGGTAAATACAAACTGACATCCCAAATGGCGGGCAGCTTCCCGCGTATGTTGCAAATTGCGGATGCCCTGATTGAACAAGAGCGACAGGCGATGGCCGGGAGCGCACAGTAGCTACTTTACGCAATTAGATGTCGTTAAAATCCTTTCTATCCGCCAAGGCTGCTAAAGCCATGGCGGCTGCGGGTATCCCCGAGAGTTGCCCGCCTCATCTTAATTCCAGCAATAAGCCCGAATTTGGAGATTTCCAGATTAACGGGGCAATGGCTGCTGCAAAACTGCTTAAAGCTAATCCGAGAGACCTTGCTGCGAGCATTATCGAGCACCTAGAGCTTGATGGTATTTGTTCAAATATTGAGATTGCCGGCCCCGGTTTTATTAACCTGAAACTCGATACTCAATGGTTGGCTGGCTTTTTGGCTGAATTGGATACCAGTGAAAAACTGGGTGTATTGCCTGCAGAAAATCCAGATACAGTCGTTATTGACTATTCTTCACCCAATGTTGCCAAGGAAATGCACGTGGGTCATCTTCGTGGAACCATCCTCGGCGATAATCTGGTTAGGGTATTGCAGTTTCTTGGACATAAAGTAATTCGTCAAAATCACATAGGTGATTGGGGTACGCAATTTGGCATGTTGATCGCCGAACTTGAAGATCAACTAGCCAGCGGTGTTGATGCGGCCATGGGGCTAGGTGATCTGGAAGTTTTTTACCGGCAGGCCAAGATTCATTTCGATGAGGATCCGTCTTTCGCTGATCGGGCCCGGGAGAATGTCGTAAAGCTGCAATCCGGAGATGAGCGCTGCCTCGAGCTATGGAGAAAGTTTATCGATGTCTCCATGCAACATGCCCAGGAAAATTACGACAAACTGGGTGTCACCCTCACACAGGAAGATACCCGGGGTGAAAGTGCTTACAACGATGACCTGGGAGCCGTTGTATCAGAGCTGAAGGCGCAGAACCTTGCTGTAGAGGACCAGGGCGCCCAATGTGTGTTCATTGACGAGCTGGCCGATAAAAATGGTGATCCCTCAGTTTTTATCGTGCAGAAAGCAGGTGGAGGCTATCTCTATGCGACCACTGATTTGGCCGCAATTCGTTTCCGTGTGAAGCAACTAAAAGCGACCCGCGTTTTGTACTTCATTGATGTACGGCAGAGCCTGCATATGAAACAGGTGTTTGCGACAGCTCGAATGGCAGGTTGGGTTCCCGAGAGTATGGAACTGCTGCACTGTGCCTACGGCACCATTATGGGAGAAGATGGCAAGCCCTTTAAAACCCGCTCAGGTGATACGGTCAAACTCAGTGATCTACTCGATGAAGCCGTTCAGCGAGCCGGGGATTTGGTCAAAAGCAAGAATCCAGAACTAGCGGATGACGAGGTGCAGACTATTGCCCAGGCAGTGGGTATAGGTGCAGTTAAGTATGCAGATTTAAGTAAAACGCGGACAAACGATTACGTATTTGACTGGGACAGCATGCTCAGTTTCGAAGGGAATACGGCCCCATACCTTCAGTATGCTTATACCCGTATTCGAAGTATTTTACGACGAGCCGAGGTTTCAGAATCCGAGTTAGCCCGTTTTAGCTTTCTCATTAACGAGCCGGCTGAGAGGAGTCTGGCACTTGTCATTACCCAGTTTGCTGACGTAATTGAACAGGTCGGTGAACGCGCCATGCCCCACGAGCTCTGTGGCTATCTGTTCGACATAAGTGGGCGATTTATGAGTTTTTACGAATCCTGCCCAATTTTGAAAGATAGCGTTTCTTCCGAAGATCGCGAGTCCCGGCTTAAACTTGCCAGCCTCACATCCAGGATAATTCATCAGGGACTTGAGTTGCTCGGCATCCAGACATTGGAGCGCATGTAGTAAGTCATAAGTCTAGCGGTTCCCTCTAGACTTGTTAACTGGCTTATTGGTTATTGCTGGTTGTAATCTTCCGGCGACTCTCCTAATATCTCATTGTGCACCGCCAAATCTGGTAAATTATTTTTGTCCAGCCGTGTGCATCAACCCTAGGTTCTCTCCCAGAAATGCGGCAATAGGTAGTATTCCATGAGTCTTGAAGATTCCATCGTTATTGTAAGTGGCGCCCGTACCCCTATGGGTGGCTTTGGTGGTGTATTTAGCGGTTTTACCGCAATTGATCTGGGTGCCGAGGCTATTAAGGCCGCGGTTTCCAAGTCGGGTATTGATCCGACCGATGTCGATGAAGTGTATATGGGCTGTGTGCTGCAGGCCGGTTTAAAACAAGCACCTGCAAGGCAAGCCGCGATCAAGGCGGGTGTACCTGACTCAGCTGGTGCCGTTACGGTTAATAAGGTCTGCGGTTCAGGTATGCAAGCCGTTATATTTGCCCACGACCAGATTCGGTTGGGAAGTGCCAGAATTGCTGTTGCCGGGGGTATGGAGAGTATGACAAACGCTCCGCACCTGATCAATGGTCGTTCAGGTATTGGGACTGGCCATAAAACCATTTATGACAGCATGTTTCTTGATGGGCTGGAGGATTCATTTACCGGAACATCAATGGGCAAATTTGCCCAGGAAACGGCTGACCATTACGGACTGACCCGGGAAGCCATGGACAGTTTCGCCATTGAATCCCTCAACCGGGCAAACCAGGCAATCATTGATGAGGTTTTGCTGGATGAGATCGTGCCGATCACCGTCAAGACCAAGCGCGATGATTTTGTGATCAAGCATGATGAACAACCCCAAAATGCCCGGGTTAACAAAATTCCCGAATTGCGTCCGGCTTTCTCATCGGATGGCACAATTACAGCGGCCAATTCCAGTTCAATTTCGGATGGGGCTTCAGCCATGGTGCTTATGACTGAGAAGGAAGCGCACTCGCGAGGGATAAAGCCCATGGCAAAAATTATTGCGTACTCGCGGCATTCCCATGCACCCGAATATTTTACGACTGCGCCCATAGGGGCCATCGAAAAGATCTTTGAAAAAACGGGTTGGGACAAGGATTCCACAGACCTGTTTGAGGTCAATGAAGCGTTTGCGATGGTGGCCATGCTCACGATCAAGGATCTGGGATTGGATCCAGGCAAAGTCAATATTCACGGCGGTGCCTGTGCCCAGGGCCATCCATTAGGCTCTACGGCCAGCCGGGTGATTGTTAGTTTGATGTATGCGCTTAAGCGTCAAAACAAGCAACGCGGTGTGGCGAGTATGTGTATTGGCGGGGGTGAGGCCCTCGCGATGGCAATTGAGATGGTATAGAGATAAGTTTTCTTTTGGCTGGGAAATCCTTCTCATTACAACGAAAAGGGCCGCAATTGCGGCCCTTTTTTATACGAGTTAGCAATGCTAAATAATTAAACCGCCACCATAATCCCGTCCATTTCCACCAGAGCGCCCCGGGGAAGCTCACTGATGCCAATAGCTGCACGTGCCGGATAGGGCGTTTCAAAATAGCGCGCCATAACCTCATTTACCGTGCCAAAATTACTTAAGTCGGTCAGGAATATATTGAGTTTGACTATGTCCTGCAGTGAACCACCGGCCTCTTCACATACGGCAGACAAGTTCCTAAATACCTGCTCTATTTGTTCATCAATACTGGCGCTGATTAGTTCCATGGTTTCTGGAACCAGGGGGATCTGACCGGATAGATAGACAGTATTGTTAACCTTGACGGCCTGCGAGTAAGTACCGATAGCTTCGGGTGCATCAGTTGTATTAATGGTTGCTCGGTTAGGCATTTATTTCTCCTCAGACGTTATCGCCACGGCGTAGTTTCTTCACGTAAGGCTCAAGCCGGATACGCCGCATAACGTTAGCCAGATGAACACGATTATTCACTCGGAGCATCAGCTTGATCACACTGATGGTTGCTCCACGTTCTTCAATACTGATGTTATCAATCCCCACATTATCTGCCGAGATGCGTGTTGCCAGCTGAGCGACAACGCCACGGAACATCTCCACCTCTATCCAGAGTTCAACCTGGAATTCGCCGTTAACCTCTGGAGCCCAGCTTATGGGCATACAGACTTCGGGATTATCGCGTATTTCGGCAATGTTGGGGCATTCTTCGCGGTGAACCACCAGCCCTCGACCAGCACTCAGGTGTCCAACAATGATATCGCCTGGAATAGGGTGGCAACAGCCGCCAAAATTGACCACCTGGCCTTCAGATGAGTCGATCACGATAGGAGAGTGCAGGTTTCGGCTAAGGCGAGTGGCCTGCTCAGGTTCCAGAAGTAGCTTGGCTACAGCATAGGGAACCCTGTCTCCCATGCCTATTTGTTGGAGAATATCGTCAAAAGAGTCGTGGCCGCCTTCCTCCAGCAGCTTTTGCACTCTCTCTTTGGCGATATCATCCACGCTGAGCCCAAGCTCGGACAAGCTACGATTCAGTAAACGACGTCCCAGACTAACGGATTCTTCGTGTCGACGATGCTTCAGGCTATGGCGAATGGCGCTGCGTGCCTTGGCAGTAACAACGAAATCAAGCCAGCCAGGATGGGGCAGGGCTCTGTTTGCCCTCAGGATTTCCACGACCTGCCCGCTTTCCAGTTTCTGTGAGAGCGGGCACATCTGGTTGTTAATTTTGCACCCTACGGCGGAGTTGCCAATATCTGTGTGTAAGGCATAGGCGTAATCTACAACGGTACTGCCGGTGGGCAGTTCGATGATCTTTCCCTTGGGTGTAAATACATAAACCTCATCCGGAAACAAGTCAGTTTTTACGTGTTCGATAAATTCCAGGGGGTCCCCAGCTTGTTGCTGCATTTCCAACAGGCGTTTTACCCACTCACTGGCTCGTGTAGAAATACCTTGGGTCGCCTTGTTGCCGGAGTCTTTGTAAAACCAGTGTGCGGCAATGCCAAAACTGGCCATATCGTCCATGGCCTTGGTGCGAATTTGCACCTCAATGGGAACACCATGCATCCCCACAAGCACCGAGTGAAGGGATTGGTAGCCATTGGCTTTGGGGATGGCAATGTAGTCTTTAAAGGAACCAGCGACAGGCTTGAACAGATTGTGAACAATTCCGAGCGCGCGGTAACACTGATCTACGGTTTCTACCGTAATGCGGAAGGCAAACACGTCCATGATGTCCTTAAAGGATAGATTCTTGAAACGCATTTTCTTGTAGATGCTGTACAAGTGCTTTTCACGGCCCTGAACGTTGGCGGCAAAGTCTTCTTTTTGCAGGCGAACCTCAATGGCTTCCTGAATTTCAACGACCAAATCCTTGCGTCGTCCACGGGCTTGCTCTAAAGCAATTCCCAAGCGTCTGGCTCGCATGGGATAGAGTGCCTGGAATCCACGATCTTCGAATTCGATACGCATATCGTTGATACCCAACCGTTGGGCGATAGGTGCGTAGATCTCCAGGGTCTCACGAGCTATTCTTCGACGTTTTTCCGGACGGAGAACACCCAAGGTACGCATGTTGTGCAAACGGTCTGCAAGTTTGACCAATATGACGCGGATATCCTTGGACATCGCCAAGGTCATTTTCAGGAAATTTTCTGCTTGGATCTCTTCCTGGGTATCGCCGCGAACCTCCATCTTGTTGAGTTTGCTAACCCCATCCACAAGTTCCGCTACGATGGGGCCAAATTTCTTTTCCAGAATGGGTTTGCTGACGGGGGTATCTTCGATGACATCGTGCAGAAGCGCGCCCATCAGACAATGATGATCCATGTGCATGTCTGCCAGAATATTGGCAGCAGCCAGTGGGTGGGTCACATAGGGTTCTCCGCTCTGCCGATATTGTCCATCATGGGCCTCGGCGGCGAATAGGTAGGCTCGTCTGACCAGATCGATCTGATCCTTGTCGAGATAGGAGGTGAGCCTTTGGGATAGCTCATCGATGCCAGGCAAGACTCACCCTCCGGGGCTTACACAGCCCGGAAATACATTAAACGTCGGTCTGTTTCTCGACCTCAGCGGCTTCGGCAGCCATTTCGTCAGATTCAACAACAACCTCACCCATAAGAGCGGCTAGTTCAGCTTCCTGATTGTAGGACTCTTGGGTAGGCTCATCAAAGTAATCGTCACGGGTTTCTTCTTCAAGAATGCTGGCGTTAATAAAGCCTTCCTCGATTTCGCGGAGGGCAACGACAGTAGCTTTGTCATTTTCCCAATCGACCATAGCTTCTTTGTTGCCTACCATTAACTGGCGAGCGCGTTTGCTGCTGACAAGTACCAGCTCGAAGCGGTTAGCAACCTTGTCCAGACAGTCTTCTACAGTAATTCGTGCCATGTTTTAAATTCACCGGGAATGGGTTATGCACCAATTGTGGCGCAGGGGTTTACAAAAGGGGCGCAATTCTATCGAAATTTTGCCAATTAAGACAATAGTTCAGCGATAAGTGCTTGATGTTTTTGAAAATCTTTTTTTCTGTAAAGGTCTGTTGTGAGGATTATGGCGGTTAATTCATCCAATGCCGTTTGAAATTCGTCATTGACGATCACATAGTCCGCTTCGCTGAAGTGCGAGATTTCGTCCCGAGCTTCGCTCATGCGCTGTTCAATGACATCAGCTTCGTCTTGGCCCCGATTAGTCAGGCGCTCGCGCAGCACATCCCGGGAAGGCGGAAGAATGAAAATCCCTACGGTTTCGGGAATGATTTTGCGAACTTGCTCAGCTCCTTGCCAGTCAATTTCAAGAATCACATCATAGCCAGCGTTCAGGGTTTCCCTAACCCAGCTTTCCGATGTTCCATAAAAATTGCCAAAGACTTGGGCATGTTCCAGAAAATCGCCGGCCTTGATCAACTCAACAAAGGTGTTTTCATCGACGAAGTTATAGTTTACGCCGTCTTCTTCACCCGGGCGCATGCTTCTGGTTGTGTGCGAAACCGAAATTCGTAGATTAGGAAGAGCCTCCAGTGCGGCATTCACCAAACTGGTTTTCCCCGCGCCCGATGGGGCTGATAC